>ENA-OQDW01000031-OQDW01000031.1-human-gut-metagenome-genome-assembly--contig:-NODE-31-length-46888-cov-2.864460_pt1 | contig 46888 bp, 58 predicted proteins | sample MGYA00242784_ERZ504613 | MGnify/ENA primary metagenome ERZ504613 (study PRJEB26092, sample SAMD00036330) | human gut metagenome | host: Homo sapiens | study: EMG produced TPA metagenomics assembly of...
CCGCCGTTTGCAGCGCCAGAACGCTTTGTGCGGTGTGCGTCTGTAAATCCACCGCATGAATTCCGCCGGGCGCATTCAGGCTTTCAATGCAATTTTCGTGCCGCAAGGCGGTTTCCAGCGCTTTGAGCACCGGCCTATCATACGCGCCGCCTTCCCGGTATCCGATGGCAACATCTGTGGGGATTCCGCTGCGGCGAAGTTTCCGATTCAGGCGAACAAGCGGCAGCGCTCGTGCAACATCCTCCGCATTTTGAATCTGAATATACAAAATGGGATGGTCGCCAGAAATACCAAGGCTCCACAGCGCCTGCACGCCCGCGTTATTTTCCTGCGCCGCAGCGAGATATTCATTGGTTTCCTGCGGCGGATAAAAAATTTGCGGAAGCACCTGCGCAGCCAGGATGCCATCTAGGCTATTTTCATAAAACGGATTCGGCGCGCGGCTACAATCCGCCCCTCTCTACGGGAACGCAGCAACCGGTCTGCCGCCTCAGCGCGCGTAGACGCAGCGGCCAGAAGGAGCGTCACATGGCGCTCTGCACGCGGCTCGATTTCAAGCGATACGGAAAACGCGCATGCCGGGTCTCCCACGCCGATGCCATCGCCAAGTTTCATGGGCGCGTTGCGCAAAGTAAAAATGCCGTCTGGGAAGTCGAGCAGTTTTTCCCGCGCGCCCTCATAGTGAAAGGCACATCCTCCAGCAGCCCTGCGGCAAGGCACATCGGCTCGCCGTCTCCGCGTGGGCGGCGTGTGAAGAGCTGAAGCTTGTTGCCCGCATCATATCCATGCTCCAAAAAGAGCTTGGAAAATGCCGGATGCGCCTTCGCCTCCCGTGCGGGTGCAAGGCAGGGCTCTAAATAGATCAAAAGGGATATATGCGCCCGCTCTTTCCCCAGGTTTTTCACCGTATACCGTCTATGCTCACAAGGCAGGCGCGGATGCACCTGAATAAGCGTTTCCCCCACGAGCGTTTTGCTCCAGGCCGTGAGGCGCGCTTGCGTGTGTGAAAACTGTGCGCTAAACTCCGCCCCGCTGCGGTAATCAAGCGCACGGCAGAGTGGGAGCGTCTCCTCTTGTGCGCGTGCAACAGCAAAAATGCCCTTCGGCCTACGCAGTAAATCGCCGCCGCGCCAAGTAATATCCGATTCGCGATAAAGAGAGACGGAGGTGCCGCAGTCGCTCACGGCCACGCTCCACTCCCCGTTGGTGAGCAAATGCATCTGCGGCTGCACGGGGTTCGGCTCCATGATCTCCCTGGTAGCCGATGTGACACGCTGAGCGCGTTGCGGCGTTTCGCGCAGCTCCACATCGTGAAAAACAGATGCGCCGGTCGGAATTTTCTCTTCCAGCAGGCAGCGCGCCGCCGCCATGCGGTCATCCCGCATGAAGCGATTCTGCATGGCATAGCCTTTGAGCGCGTTGCAAACGGATACCATACTCATCCCCACATGATGCGCCATATAGCTGCGCACCAAGGCGTATTCCTGCCCGTCCACGCGCTCGGGGCTGAAATCGGCGGCTTCATAAAAGCCGCAGCGGCCCGTCATCTGCATCTGCTCCAGCTCGTCAAAGTTTTTCAGCGCAGCCTCCGGCTCGAACGGCAGCAGCAAAAAAGTAGAATACGGCGAGATCACCAGATCGTCGTTTAGTCCTCTTTTTAGGCCAAGCTTCTGCACGCCGTGCGCCTTATACTGATAATTGAGCTGCGGATCAAACGCATAAAATCCGCTTTCGGAAATACCCCAGGGAATATTTTTTCCGCGCACCCTTTTCTTCTGGCAATAGGAGCAAAAACGCATTGCCTCCTTGCCGAGCGTGCCGTCGTAAAGCGGCAGAAGCAGATGCGGCATATAATATTCAAACATCGTTCCCGTCCAGGAAACAGGCCCGTATACCGCCCTTCGCGTGCGAGCATCCGGCCCAGCGCCCCCCAGTGCTTTTTAGGCGCTTGGCGGCTGCCTACAGCGTAATAGCTCATCATACGCGCTTCGCTCATCAAAAGGTCGTAATAGGAGCCGGTGAGTTTTTTCTCTTGCGCGTCGAAGCCAATGTGAAACAGCCTGCGGCGCGGATTATAAAGCGGGGAGAGATCGCCCTCCTCCAAAAGCCTACCCACCCGGTTTGCCTGGTCAACAAGCTTTGGCTCCTCCGCGGCATATTCCAGAAGCCCCTGCCGCAGCGCGGTCAGACAGCAAAAAAAATTGCCGCTGTCCACAGTGGAAACATAGCGCGGCTCCATGACGCGCAAGGTAGTGGTATCATACCAGTTGTAAAGGTTCCCGTGCCATTTTTCCAGCTTTTCAATGCTGGTGAGCATCCCATCGATCCGCTCGCAGAGCATGGCGCTGTCGATAAACGAAAAATCCCGCGCGGCAAGCGTGCAGAGCAGAGCAAGGCCGATATTCGTTGGAGAAGTGCGATGTGCAACCCGATGGACGGGCGTTTCCTGCACATTATCAGGCGGTAAATAATGATCCTGCACGCCGCAGAATTCTTCGTAATACCGCCATGCGGCGGCGGCGTAGGAGGTGAGGCGGTCGCGCTGCTCCCAATTAAGCTCCTTCGTCTTTTCCACGCCGCTGCGCGCAGAAAACACGGCAAACGGGAAATTACAGAGGAATAGAAAGCCGCACAGCCAAAGGCTCCCCCTGCCGAAGAGCATCAGCAGTGCACCCGTGAGAATGCTCGGCAGATACCGCTTTACAAGCGCACCCGGCCGCTGCGCAACATCACTCTGTGCGGCGGTTACCCATTCGAGCAGTTTTTTATGGCTTACGAAACGCCGCCAGAGGGCCCGGATGATCGCATCCAGGCTGACAAAGGCGGTCTGTGCCAGCATGACCACACTCACGATCGCACGGATCAGATTGCCTGTGGCCACTGGCGTAACGCGCGAATAATAGAGCCTGGAAAACATTCCTGGACCGCCAGAAAGCACCGCGCGCCAAGCCCATAAAGGCTGCCAGCCATCGTGCAGAGCAGGCCGCCTAAAACCAGCAGCAGCCGCGCGGGGGCCGGTGTGAAAAGCGCTGCAATCAGGCAGAGCAGCGCTGAAACCGGCGTAAAGGAGCGGCGTAAGTTATCAAAAAGCTGCCAACGGGCAAGTGCGCCCAGCGGGCTGCCCTTTTGCCCGCCCTTTCTATTTTTTCTCCGGATAAGAAACGGCAGGTTTTGCCAATCCCCACGCACCCAGCGGTGCATCCGGTCAAGATATGCTCCCTCTCGGCCTGGGAAGCCATCCGCCACCTGCACATCGCTGACAAAGCCCGCCCGCAGGAAGCCCCCCTCCAGAATATCATGGCTTAAAACGCTCTCCGGCTCAAATACGCCCAGCAGCACACGGTAAAACACATCCACATCGATCAGGCCTTTGCCGGAAAAGATGCTGCGCCCAAAGAAATCCTGATAGCGCTCGGCAGCGGCGGTATCATAAGCCACAAGCCCTCCCGCATCCGCCATCACGCGTGAAAATCCTGTTGCTCCAGCGGAAAACAGCTCCGTTTCCACCCGCGGCACAAGAATGCCATAGCCCTGTGTGACGATGCCTTTTTTCTCATCCACCACCGGCCGGTTGAGCGGGTGCATCGCCGCTGCCACAAGCTGAGAGGCCGCGTCGAGCGGGAGGACCGTATCCGCATCCAGCGCAAGGACATATTTGGTATTCTGCAAGCCGTCCGTATCTCCGCAGAGTGCGCGGAAGGGCACCTCTTCCCCCCTTAAATAGCGTATCAGCGCCTCAATCGCGCCGCGCTTACGCTCTGCACCCGTATACTCCTCCTGTGTGCGGGAATAGGAGCGCTCCCGTACGATCAAAACAAATCCGCCGTTGTGCCTGCGGTTAAGCTGCTCAATCTCCCGCCTGCTCGCCGCAAGGTCGGATGTATCTTGCGGCATCGTAGGGGATTGTGCGCCTTTGAGATCTGCAAGCACGCAGATTTTTACGCTTCCGTGCCCGTTCGTTCGCCAGAGCTGCTCTAGATGTTGCCCCAGCTTACGCGCCTGGGAAGCGCCAGGCAGCAGCGTAGAAACGGCAATCAGCGTCGCCCCTTCCTCCGGAATCATCCCTTCTAAATTTAACCTGTGCATCGGGCGCACTGCAACGCCGCTGGAAAACGCCGCCTCGATTGGGTAGCGGAGAATCTCCCAAACCGGAAAATATAAAAGCGGAACCAGATACCACGCGCGCGTTAATATAGCGGTGCATAGCGCAACAAGCAAGGGGAAAAGCGCCTCCATCAGCAGGGCGGTTTTCCCCCTTCGCCGATAAGACGGGCCCGAAGGAAGCCAGGCGCCTACATGGCGCTCTCCGGGCGTTCTCCGGCCTGCGCCTGGGAGAGCGCGGCACAGGCCGCCTCCTGTTCCGTTATGCCTGCATTCCGTGCAGCCTGCGCGGTTAAGCGGCGGTAGCAAAAGCGCGTCGTCTCATCCATCTGCGGATAGATGCCTTCCGGGTCCCGCATTAAAATCTGCTCTACGGGGCTTAGGCTCTCCAAAAGCATATCAAAATCCCAATCCTGCATCGCGCGCAGCGTCAGAACGGCATGCTCAGCCTCTGAACCGCTGGCTCCCCTGTTTCTTCACATCCGAGGCGAGCGGTATGCAGCAGGGCGGCGCGCAGGAAAAGCGGCACAAGCTCCACCTCTGCGCTACACAGCCCTGCTTGCTGCAATCCGCTCTCCAAAATCTGCTCGGATAGATCCGCATGCTCCCGCACTGCACGCAGGCATAAGGCATAAATCCGCACAACGCCATCCGCATCCAGCGGCAGAGCCGGTGCGGTTTTCAGTTGAGAGAGCACGCCGCGCCCCTCCCGCTCCAACAGATAAAAATTATCGCAGAGCCATTCGCCCAAAGCAGTATCGTCATGGGCGCGCAGCGCTTTCGTATATTTCTTGCGCAAAGAATAGAGATCCTTCTCAATCTGCCTTTTCAGCGCGCGCGGCTTTGCGCGCCGTATGATGTCCCGTTTCAAAAGTAATCCCGTCCTTAGCCGGGCAATGGAGCAAAGCCCGGAAATTTACAATCTATTTTTCCCAAAAGGGACAAGATTACGCGCGGGATGCGAAAAAGGGCGCGAAATAAAGCGTTGCTTTCTATGCTTTACAAAAACCAAGCCCGTCTGGCGCTTCAATCGCCGCTTCTGCTACCCTCGGTGTACAAAAAGCAATACGCCTGTCAGCGGCCAAAATCAGCGCTGGCGACGTCCTTGATGGGCATCAGCCACCCGCGTTTCTTGCCAATGCCGCTTTTCTCTCGCTGGCAGGTTCGCAGAAGTTTTTTAGGAGCAGATTTGGCGGCCGGCAAGGCTTTTGAGGCAGCCGGGCTGCGCCCGGCAACGAAAGTTATGTAGTCAGCCTCCGAAGATGCCCTAAAAAACCGTGTTGCTCTTTGTACACCGAGGGCAGCATCAGCTGAAATCCAACAAATCTTTAAAAAAATCCCGCCGAAACATTGCTTTTTCCACACAAACATGTGAAAATAGAAAGAAACAATTCAATCAGTTTTTCATGTGCAGGAAAGGCGAGGCGGAAAGTTTGAATAATAAATTTTCCAAACGCCTCGCGGAGAAAGGATGATCATAACAATGGCGCTGCTCACGCAAAGCATCAAGGCACACAGGATACGCTGCCCGCAAAGAGCTATCAAAACCAATACATGGAGCAATCCATGCTCGAAATTGCCCGAAATTTCGGCTACCATGAAATTCGCACGCCGGTTTTTGAACACACGGAACTGTTCCAGCGCTCCGTCGGCGATACCACCGATGTGGTGCAGAAAGAAATGTACACCTTCGACGATAAAGGAGGCCGTTCCATCACCCTGCGCCCGGAAGGGACGGCGGGTGCAGTGCGTGCTTTTCTTGAGCATGGGCTGCACAACGAGGCCTTGCCGCAAAAGGTCTGCTACCTGACCTCCTGCTACCGATATGAAAAGCCGCAGGCAGGCAGGCTGCGCGAATTCCATCAATTTGGCGTGGAATGCCTCGGCGCGGCTGCTCCAGCGGCGGATGCGGAGATCATCTCCATGGCATCCAACATCTTCGATTATCTCGGCATTGAACACCTGCATCTGGAATTAAACTCCATCGGCTGCCCTTCCTGCCGCGCGGAATATCACAAGGCTCTGCATACCTATTTCGCCGCCCGTCAAGATCAGCTGTGCGAAACCTGCCGTGGCCGGCTTGCGCGCAACCCTATGCGTATTCTCGACTGCAAAAGCCCGGTCTGCCAGGAGATTGCGCAAGGTGCGCCGCTGATGCTCGATTATCTATGCGATGATTGCAGAGCGCATTTTGGCTATGTCAAAACTTATCTCGACGCCATGGACATCGAATATACCATCAACCTCGCATCGTACGCGGCTGGATTATTACACACGCACAGTTTTCGAATTCGTCTCCGATGAGATCGGCGCACAGGGCACGGTTTGTGGAGGCGGGCGTTACGACGGCCTTGTGGAGGAGCTCGGCGGCCCGCATGTGCCTTCCCTCGGTTTCGCCATGGGGCTCGAGCGGCTGATGCTCCTAATGGAAACGCAGAAAACGCCTTTTCCGCAAGCGCCTAGGTGCGATCTCTATATCGCCTCTATGGGGGACAAGGCATCGGTCGAGGCGGTTAAAATTGTCGCCTCTATCCGAGAGGACGGCATGTCTGCCCAATACGATTTAGCTGACCGCTCCGTCAAGGCCCAGATGAAATATGCCAACAAGCTCGGCGCGCGGTATACCATGGTGCTCGGCGACAACGAGTTGGAAACCGGAAAAGCCATACTGAAAAACATGGAGTCTGGCGAAACCCAAGAGGTGGCGCTCTCCACCTTCGCGGAGGATTTCATGGGGCTGGTCGTTCATGAAACGGCGGATCAACTCGCCGATTTTATCAATGAGGAAAACGCCGGCAATTTGCAGGCGCTCTTTGGAGGGAATCTATAATGGACACAATGACAGGGCTCAAACGAACAAATTACTGCGGTGATCTGTGCATGCAGGATGTTGCAAAGCCGTGACCGTGTGCGGCTGGGTGCAGCGCCAGCGCGATCTCGGCGCGCTGATCTTCGTTGATCTGCGCGACCGCACCGGCATTGTCCAGCTCGCCTTCGACGAGCGCACGGCAAAAGATATTTTCGATAAGGCATTTACCGTGCGCAGTGAGTATGTGCTCATGGCTAAGGGGACGGTACGCGAACGATCCAGTAAAAACAGGGAAATTCCTACTGGTGAGATTGAAATTGCGGTGGAGGATCTGCGCGTATTGGCATATAGCGAAACGCCGCCTTTTGAAATCATTGAGAACTGCCCCACTGCGGAGCTGACTCGGCTGAAATACCGCTACCTTGACCTGCGGCGCCCGGATTTGCAGCGCAATCTTCTGATGCGGCACAAAATTTCCAAGATAACGCGGGATTATTTTGATGAAAACGGCTTCGTCGAAATTGAAACGCCCATCCTGATCCGCTCCACACCGGAGGGCGCAAGGGACTTTCTCGTCCCCAGCCGCATTCACAACGGCTCATTTTACGCCCTGCCGCAATCCCCGCAGCTTTATAAGCAGCTTTCCATGGTGGCGGGCTTTGACCGCTATATGCAGATCGCCCGCTGCTTCCGTGATGAGGATCTGCGTGCAGACCGCCAGCCGGAATTCACACAGATCGACGTGGAGATGTCCTTCGTTGAGATGGAGGATGTGCTGGCCATCGGCGAAGGCTATATGGAACGCGTTTTCAAAGAGGCACTCGGCGTAGACATTCCACTTCCCCTGCCGCGGTTGACCTATCGGGAAGCTATGAACCGTTACGGCTCCGATAAGCCGGATACCCGCTTCGGAATGGAGCTTTACGATCTGACCGATATTGTGAAGGATTGCGGCTTCTCTGTCTTTTCCGGCGCTGCCGCAGGCGGTGGCACGGTGCGCGGCATCACGGCCAAGGGCTCCGTAAAAGCACTCACCCGCAAGGAAATCGACAAGCTTACGGAATTTGTTCGCGGAATTGGAGCAAAGGGGCTTGCTTGGATCCGCCTCACACCGGAAGGCACAACCTCCTCTTTTGCCAAATTTATGACGGAGGATGAAATGCAGGCAATCCTCACGAAGGCCGGCGCGGAAACCGGCGACGTGGTGCTGATCGTAGCAGATACGATGGTATCCCACGTTCTTTCAGCCCTCGGCGCACTGCGCAACGAGGTAGCGAAAAAGCTCGATATCATCCCACAGGATACCTATAACCTCCTCTGGATCACGGAATTCCCCTTCTTTGAGTGGGATGAGGAGACGGAGACCTTTGTCGCTATGCACCATCCCTTCACCGCTCCAATGGACGAATGCCTCGATTATCTCGAAACGGATAAGGCCAATGTGCGCGCAAAGGCCTATGATCTTGTGCTCAACGGTGTGGAGCTCTCCAGCGGCTCCATCCGCATTACCGATCCGACCCTGCAAAACCGTATTTTCTCCCTGCTCGGCCTAAGCGAAGAGGAGGCCAAGGCAAAATTCGGCTATCTGCTCGATGCGTTCCGCTTCGGCGCGCCGCCACATGGCGGATTTGGCATTGGCCTGGACCGGCTCATCATGCAAATGCTCCGCTGTGAAACACTGCGGGACGTGGTGGCCTATCCGAAGGTGCAGAATGCGAGCGAACCGATGACAGAATGCCCTGCACAAGTGGATGAAATTCAGCTTCAAGAGCTCGGCATTGCATTGCAAAAGGCCGGCGAATAAAGCAAAAAGCGGGATTGCGGCAAACGCTGCAATCCCTTCCTCATGTTCAAATGGAGGTGTCTTTATGGCAATCAACACATGCCCGGAATGCAAACAGGAGGTTTCCTCCGCCGCCCCGGCCTGCCCGCACTGCGGCTATCCATTGCAAAAAAAGGCCGCCCCACTCGGTGAGATACAGCGGCATCGAACCATCGGCATGGTATTTCTGGCGCTCGGCTTCGCCGCCGTCTTCGGCGGGCTGATTCTGGCGTTCACTTGGTCTCTGCTGAGTATTTTAGGCGCGCTGCTCATCATCGGCGGCTCGGCGCTGATGTCGATGGGCTATCTACAGACGACCGGCTTTTATAACGTATCCTGCCCGCAATGCGGCGCACAAGGCACGCTTTCTCCGCGCGCCAGGGTATGGAAATGCCCGCAATGCAAATGCAGAAGCCTTCGGCAAGGCGATGCTCTGGAAGAAGAATGAGGCAACATAACCGGCGGCGCATCGGAAATGCATAAGCAAAAAAACCGGATTCCCTGCCATGTGTAAAGCAGAGCATCCGGTTTTTTATGTATGAACGCAAGTGTTACATTCCATTGGCGCATTTTAAAAGCCGAATCTCGTCACTGTGATCCGCCGATACCCGCTCCAGCGTACTCACTCGGGAGTGAAGATCCTCCATTTCGTGTTCCTTGGGCAAACGCGCCACAATTCCCTGATGGCCCTCGGCCAACAATTGCAGCTGCTTCGGAATCTCATGTTCCAACAGAATCTCGACCCGATCCATCCGCCCCTCCATGCGATCCATCCGCATCTCAATGCGATCCATGCGGTTTTCCATTCGGTCTATGCGACTGCTCATCTCGTCCATACGACCGCTCATCTCGTCCATGCGGCCGTTGAGCGGCTCAATTTCGGTTTTTACAATTTGCTGAATTGCCTGTAACAGCATTTTCTCATCCATGCCCTCACCTCATGCCCATTTTATCATGAACCTCACTACAATTGCAATATAATCTATAATATTCATTATATGTTGTTTTATTACATTTTAGTAGGCGTTATATTTTTCAATTGCTGCATCAATCATCGCCATGCTGTGCTCCACAACCGGCAAATCTGATTCGGATACGGGCGTCAGCGGTGCGCGTACACCACCCACATTCACGCCTTTCCTCTTTAAAATTTCTTTCATTACAGCATAGAGGTTTGCGCGGCTGCCACACATGGTATAGATGATCTCATTCATTGCAAATTGGATTTTCCTTGCCGTTTCAAGGTCTCCCGCACGCACCAGTGCGTCCGCTTTCAAAAACAGCTCCGGCATCACCGCATAGGTGCCGCCAATACCGCCGTCTGCACCCATGGCGCGTCCACCGACGAACTGCTCGTCCGGTCCATTGAATACGATAAAATCCCTGCCGCCCTCAGCCTTGAACATCTGAATATCCTGCACTGGCATGGAAGAATTCTTAACGGCCACAACACGGCCGTTTTTGCGCATCTCCTGAAACAGCGGCATCGTCAGCGCCACACCCGCAAGCTGCGGGATATTATAGATGACAAAGTCCGTATGGGGCGCGGCGGCGGAAATCGTATTCCAATATTCTGCAATCGCGTATTCCGGCAGATGGAAATAGATCGGCGGAATACAGGCGATCGCATCCACACCCTGCGCCTCGGCATGGCGGGCAAGCTCCACGCTGTCGCGCGTGTTGTTGCAGGCAACATGTGCGATCACCGTTGCCTTTCCCTTCGCCTCTGCCATCACATGTTCCAACGTAATTTTACGCTCCTGCACACTCTGGTAGATACATTCTCCAGACGAACCGCACACATATAGGCCCTTCACACCCTTATCGATCAAATACCTTGCCAGCGCACGGGTGCGTTCCGGGCTTATCTCCCCCGCATCATCGTAGCAAGCGTAAAAAGCGGGGATCACACCCCTGTATTTTTCTAGATCAGCCATTGTAAAACAACATCCTTTCCTACGCCGTTTCTTTGGAAAAGCCTTCCCAAAAATCCTGTTCCATTATATAATTAGAACAGTTGAAAAACAAGCGGTATCCGCTATTATTTTAGGAAGAGGATGGATTGATCTATGAAAAATCTGGACATATTCGACCGTGTACGCGGTGGGCTAATCGTTTCCTGCCAGGCATTAGAAAAAGAGCCGCTTCACAGCTCTTTTATCATGTCCCGCATGGCAGTTGCAGCGAGATGAGCGGGGCCGTCGGAATCCGGGCCAACACGGTAGCGGATATCACAGAGATCCGCAAAATGGTCCGCCTGCCCATGATCGGTATTATCAAGCAGATTTATAAGGACAGCGACGTCTATATCACACCCACCATGGTCGAAGTAGACGCGCTCGTTGAAACCGGCGTTGAAATTATTGCAATGGATGCAACAAACCGCCTGCGAACCGGCGGGAAGAGTTTGGATGATATCTTTCACGAAGTGCGCAACAAATATCCCGACCAGCTCTTCATGGCAGATTGTTCCTGTTATGAGGAGGCGCTGCACGCCGAGGAGATCGGCTTCGATTGCGTGGGCACAACAATGGCGGGCTATACGCCTTATACGCAAGGCACCAGCCTGCCTGATCTTGCCTTCATCCAAAAGATTTCCCAAGCGGTCGATGTACCCGTTATCGCGGAGGGCGGTATCCACTACCCACAGCAGCTGCGGCAGGCGCTTGACGCGGGGGCTTTCTGCGCCGTGGTCGGCGGAGCAATCACCAGGCCGCAGGAGATTACCAAACGCTTTGTGGAGGTTTTATGAACAGTTGTAATACTGCCGTTGTTGACATCGGCGGCACCAATATCAAATACGGGTTTCTTCCTGCCGGCGCACAAACGCCGCAATTCACCAAAGAAGCGCCAACCAATGCACATTTAGGCGGCACAGCTCTGATGGAAACTGTTCAGGCGCTTTTGCGCGCGCTCCCCGCCTTTGAACGGATCGGCGTAAGCACCTGCGGCCAGGTTGACCGCCAAACGGGCGGCATCCGGTATGCGACGGATAATGTGCCCCGCTATACCGGCACGCCGATACGCTCCTTATTAGAAGAGGCATTCGGCGTGCCGGTAGCGGTGGAAAACGACGTCAACGCCGCCGCTTTAGGCGAAGCGCACTTTGGCGCGGGGCGCGGCTGCCAGCATTTTTTGTGCCTGACTTATGGCACTGGAATCGGGGGCGCGGCCATTCTCAATGGCGAGCTCTACACCGGCTTTCACGGCGCGGCCGGGGAATTCGGCCACATCGTAACACATGCTGGAGGGCGCAAATGCACTTGCGGAGGAGAAGGCTGCTATGAAACCTATGCCTCCACACGCGCGCTAACCAGGGAAGCCGAATCACTTTTGGGCCATCCGGTCAACGGGCGGGAGCTTTTTGCCCTCTTGCATCATGGAAATCAAGCGATTGTGCAATTGGTCGACAGCTGGATTGGAGAAATTGCCATCGGCCTCGCCGGGCTGGCCTACAGCCTTGATCCGGAGCGCATCGTGCTCGGCGGAGGGATTATGAAGGAGCCCTATCTCCTACCGCGCCTAAAGCAAGCACTGGACGCCCGGCTGATGCCAAGCTACCGTGATATTGCTCTTGTGCCTGCGCAGCTTGGAAACACAGCGGGCTTGATGGGGGCTTATTGGGCAGCCGCTCAGCTGACTGGCGAAAAGAACGGAGCGGGAAGTTTGCTATAATAAGCTTCCCGCTCCATTCTACTATCTTTCGGCGCCTGCATGTATCTTTTCTGTGAAATCCGTGCCCATTTGGGGCCGTTCCATGTGTATTTCTGCAAACGGATGTTTGATTCCGCCGGGATGGCTCTGCAATTTTATCTCTGAGCGAGCTTTAATAGACCCTTCTCTTTTAAAACTCCATATCCAGCCCTACCATTATTCTATTTCGCATTTTTGTGATCGGCTCCGGCCAACCGTTGCAATGGAATCCTGCCTTCCTACACAGATGTGTTCCTGATCTAGGATTCCCTCTCCCGGCAAATGACAAAGGCTGGATCCACCTCATAAGGGATGGCGAAAACAGGCATGCCGGAGGAATACGGCGCGATTTCATACAGCCCAAAATAAACCATGACTGCATCCTGCGTCAAATAAAATCGCCTTGGATCAAAATTCTGTACCACCAACTCTCTGTAATTATCAAAATAGGAGGAAGGGTCCCGCGCGATCTGAGTGATGATCTGCCGAAGGATCATTTGCCTGCAATCGCGATGCCTTGGAAACAGGTCGCATAGCGCAAAGCGCCTGCCCGTGCGAAGGTTCCAGTTATCCGCCGTGCGCACCGTCATACCGTGCGCGCCGCCTGTAAACTGATATTCATCCGTATACAGGCTGACGATACAGGCACGGTTCAAAGTTACGTTAAACGTGTTTTCCAATTCATAAGGCAGTGCAACGCCTCCCATTTGCTGCTTTCTGACCGCAGCAGGATAGAGCTGCGATGTGGCAAACTGCCGGCGTTGCAGCGCTTCCCCCCTATAATGGTTGTTGATCTGGCGCGCTTGTTGAGCAAAACGCTGAGAAAAAAACTGCGGAAAAACAATCCGCCAATGCAGGACTGCCTTTCTCTGTGAAAACATTGTGTTTTGCATGGTAAAGCTCTGAATGACCGCAGCAGGTAAATTCTGATTCATCCATTTACGCACCCTTCCATAAAAAATATGATCTCCTTTATCCTATGTATCCGGTATCCAGGTGTCCACAAAAAAGCAGGCTAAAAAAGGTTCTGCTTTCCAAATATGCGGAAATCAATTATAATAGAAGTCAATTATTCACCAATTTGGTCGTTTTGAGGAAAGGAATCGATAAAAATGACAGCATGGATCATGAGAGCGCTCTCCGCACTGCTGGCGGCGGCAATACTACTCGCCGCACCCACACCATCCGCCCCCGTGGCTGTATCGCAGCAATCCACAAAAACACAGCAGGTGCAGCAGGCGCCTAAAGAGGAAGAAACGCAAAAGCCGCCTATCCCCGATCCTGCAAAATCAACCCTCCCGATAAAAGCTGATCCGGAAGAACCACAGCCCACAGCGCAAAAAGAAGCCACAGCCGTGAAAACTGACACGCCCCGACAAACGCCTGCAAAAGCGGTTCCCTCATCGGCACAGCAGGGGGAGCCTACCACCGAACCGGATGCGGCGGATAAGCCCTCTCTTGCTGATCTGGGCCCACAATTTTGGGAAATTGTTGAGCTGACGCTCAACGGCAAATTTATGTCCTCCCAAAACCCAAAGCTTGTGGCGTTTGCGCAGCCCTTTTATCAGTGGTTGAGCGACAATGATTATTTTGATATCAATATCGTTTACGATGAAGACCGCAATGTTTTTCGAGATGACGGGCAGCGCGGCATCGTGGCCATCGGCTTTGATTACGACGCAACGCAGGGCATCTATTTTTCCGCGCACGACCCATGGATGCGCAAGCTCGGCTACTGCGAGCTATATGATCAGATTGCGCCCCATTTCGGCTATTATCTTGACACCAAGCGGTTTCAATTTGACTACGACGGTTACGAATGGATGCTTCAGGTGTGGAAAGGCGAATACCTCTGGTGCGCTACTGGCGCGGAGATGGGGCTTTATTACCGTGAGCCCGGTTCGACCTGACGGATGATTTTTACAACACTATCCCGGATGAGAAAATGATCCCGATGGAAATGACGCTCTATCACAATGGGAAATACAAATTCAAGCGTGAGATGGAAAAAACATGGTGGCAGACCGGATTCATCTTCTGCTATATGTGTGAGCCGGAGGAAGTCGCCGTTGAAGCAAGGGTTGAATTCCCCAATGCAGAAATGCGGGACACCTTCCTGACCGCGCTGGAGGGCGAAGGCTATGTCCGCAACGAAACCTATACGTTGGACGGAAACGTTGTTTGCTTTGCATACTAATTATTTTTGGAAAGGGGCGGCGCAATGCTTCGTGTATTTTTAATTGCTGACCCGCACTATTTCTCCCCTCAAATTTATGAGCCGGATAGCCGCGCTTACCTACTCCGGGAGCAGGGCGATCAAATCTGTTTAAAGGAATCCCCAGCCATTATTGACGCTGCGTTTGATTTTATGGCACAGTGCGGCGATACTGATATTATCCTAATCCCAGGCGACCTGATCAACTGCGGCGAAAAAATCTGCCATATGGAATTCATCGAGCGCCTTCAGGCACTGCGCCGGGCCGGAAAAAGGGTTTATGTGACGACGGCTACCCATGACTACATCGGCAAAGGCTACGATGAAAATGATTTCTTCCGGGCGATGCGTTTCAGCGGAACCGAACCAACGCCGGTGGAGGCGACGCACCGGGATGACCTTCGCTCGCTCTATGCGGAGTTCGGCCCCAATGACGCGCTCAGCATCCATCAACAAAGCATGTCCTACTGTGTAAAGCTGGGGGAGGGTATCCGCCTGCTCGCGTTAAACGACGATGGCAACGGGCGCTCTTTCATCGGCTTTTCTGAGGATTGCCTCCATTGGATTTTTGAGCAGATCAAGGCCGCCAAGGAGAGCGGGGATTACCTGTTCGCCATGTCACACCACCCATTGCTTTATCCATTTGAGCTTTTGGAGCATATTCCCGGCTACGATGTGATCCATGGCGGCAAAGAGCTCGCCGCCCGATTGGCGGACGCCGGCATTCAGCTCTTTTTAACCGCGCACACCCATCAGCAGAATATCACAAAGCTCACCTCTGCACGGGGCAATGAGATCTACGACGTGTCAACTGCATCCCTGGTTGGCGCCGGCGCTTGTATCCGAAAAATTCAGTTTGATACTGGTAAGATTTTGATCTCCTCGCTCCCGATCGTTCACGTTCCGCATTGGGATATGGAAGGCTAACCTATGCCGAATATTTTAGAAAGCACCATTTCACTGCGGTATACCGGTCATTTCTGGAAGCAGCTGCACACGACACGCGCAAGCTCGCCTCCATGCTGGATGTTTCCTCCCGGCCGGTCAGGCTTCTGCTGCCGCTGCTGAAAATTCCAGCCCGGTATTTTGATAAGCTTACCTTTGCAGCGCTCGCCAAAAAGAGCAAACGGTACCATCAGATTCCCCCTGAAAAATACGGCGCCCTCATGCAGCGCTATGTGAAAGACGCTGTTTTTCAAATCATTGAATGTTTTTGCAGCGGAAACCCGCCTTATCACCCGGATACAATGGAATACCAAATCCTCATGGCATATTTAAAAAAATTAGAGCACAGGCTGCATATGCTCCCGATTCCCATGCCCAAGTTTTTGGCGGAAAAACCGCTGGCAGAATGGATCCGGCCATTTTTGTACAACACCCGGACGGGGGATGACAACCATCTGATAATTGCCCGGTCGGATCAAAACTGATTCCCTTTATGCCACAAAAACGTGCGAGGCAGGAGATGCATCTCCCGCCTCGCATCATTTTTATCACATGAACAGATGAACAGGCTAAAAGGGCCGCGGAGACGAAATAGAAGCCTCCGCCGGCCTTGTTTTACGATCAAATTTTTCTATGCCGTTGGAAGATTTAGCCTGGAAAGGATCTCCTTTTTCACGCGATTGATCGCATCCCGCTGTTCCTTTGAATAGCAATTGAATTCATTTTCCTTCACATTCTGAAAATAGATTGTCTCGCTTTCATCCAAGATGGGTGGCTCGGTGATCTCGGGCAGGAAGTAGGAGGCTTCCAGGCTCACTGCCCGGTAAACGTCCCGCTCCAGCCGCGCCTGATAGGCAGGATGAAATATAATCTTTTTAGCAAATACAATGTATTCCCTGCCTGGCTGCATCGGATTAAAGGGCGATACGTCAAAATAAGTAACCTGGCCTGTTGCCGCCTTTGAGAAAAAGGAAATCTCGTAAAAATCAATGAGATCGCCGGCCTTTACATCACCCTTAAGCACCTCTTTGATCCGAAGCGGAACCAGAAGCGCCTGGAATTGATACTCTTCCGGCCCGGCTACCTCGCGCGGACGATGATATCCGCTTGGAAAAGCGAGTCCTGGAAGGTTCCAGTCCCCTCTTTGTCGCCCGACAGAATCACTTTGCTGTGGTACAAAATCTTTGTATCCGGTGATTTTGCCGCGTCCGCCACATCGTGCCGGTAGCTTGCGCGGGTCAACGCCCCCAAAAGGAGCGCGCCCACTGTCATCACCGCCATCACAAGGCAGAGCAGCTTTGCAAGCGTAACCCGTTTGGCTTTTTTATTCAATGCACCTACCCCCTCTTCGGATCCACGACCCTGCCCGCTTCCATCGGGATGATCGTGTCGCAAAAATCCGGAAAATCCTCCAGCGAATGGCTGGCGATCAACACCGTCGCGCCGCGCTCCTTCTCCTGCCGGATAATCTCCTTGAATAATCGAACTCCCTCCGTGTCCAGCGCGTTCGTCGGCTCGTCCAGAATCAAAAGCTCCGGCTTTTCCATAATCGCCTGTGCGAACACCAGCCGCTGTTTCATGCCGAGCGAATATTTGGCAAACTTTTTGCCGTCGTTTGAAAGGCCGACCCGCTCGATCACAGCGGCAATCTCCTCATCGCTTAGCTCCCTGCGGATGGCGGCGAGCGTGCTCAGGTTTTCAAACGCTGTCAGATAGGGCCACAGGCCGTTGTTTTCAATCATCACCCCGAGCTTGGCCGGATAGCCGGATTGGGGGGAAACTCGCTGCCCATTGATCCGGATTTCACCGGAGGAGGGCTGCGCAAGGCCGGTCAGGATTTTAAACAGCATCGTTTTGCCCGACCCATTGCGTCCGACGAACCCATAAATCCGATTTTTCTCCAGCTTTAAATCGATATGATCCAGGATGGTTGTTTTTTTAATTACCTTGGAGCAATCGTTGATTTCAATATATGCCATTTTAATCCTCCAATAATAGCCCAAATTCCAGCCGCCGCGCCCGCCAATACCCAAGTGCAAACAGTGCGGCGTCCAGCGCGCTGAAATAGGCGAGCGAATGCCAGACCTTCAGCCCCGGCAGCAGCGCTTCTGCCGCTTCCTCCGACGCCTGCCATGCAAAGGACAAAAACTCCGCATGGCAATTCAAATAAAAGTGAATAGCGGGATTCCACTGCCAGCCCGTTTTGCTTTTCATCGCAATGCGCATCTGCAAAATGAGGATAAAGAGGACCGTCAGCAGCGCCGGCACGAGCCACCGCGGCGCAACGGAAAAAGAGAGCAGGTTCAGCGCCAGCGAAAAGGTGAATACAAACAGCCAGGAGAGCAAAAACAGATACAGGTTGGGCGCCAGCGCCCCCGCAAGCTCCCGCGCCGCGCTCTTGCCCGCAAGCAAGATGACCGCGGTGACCGATAGCTGCATCAGCAGGATGGCGTAGGCGCTGACTGCGGCCAGCAGCGCGCACTTTTTCGCAAACCAGCGCAGCGGCTTGCGGTGGCGCGTCAGGCAATAGGTCGCCTCAATCCCAATATCCTGCAAAAAAAGATCGGCCAGCAGCGCGATGATCATGATATGGGGCAAAAACATCAGGATCAGTGAAATTAGGTTTTCCACATTGGCCGTGAAATAAAATGCGTCGATCTGCCGCTCAAACAAGCTTTCATAGGGGATATCCAGATTGACCGCCGTAAAAAACACCCCGCAGGCAATGCATACGAGATGGAGCAGCAAAAAACGCTGGCGATAGATTCTTAGCTTTTTCATCGCTATTTCCCCTCGATCTCCCTCAGCTTTTTCAGGCAGACCGGCGTGAGCAGGGCTGCCGCCAGGAGCATCACGCCGAAAAACACCAGCAGCATAAAGGGCCGCTTATGGGGCGCGTCGTTAAATGCGATCAGATAGTCAAACGGCGAGATGTTGATCGGCGTATATTGCGCGAACAGGATCAGAAAATTATTGAGCAGAAACGGCAGGCAGAGCAGCACGATCCTGTTTTTGGCGATCAGGAAGGAGCATTGATACGTTACCACGGCGCAAATCACACAGAAGGCCGTCAGCATCAGCAAGAAAACCAGATCATAGAAATAGGGGTGGTCTACAAACAGGCCGGGAAATAAAATTTCCTTCATGTGATAGGTATAATATGCCCCTTCACTTCCAGGCGAAGAGATGAACGCATAATTTGTGCTCGTCAGCGGGAACGCAACCAGCCCCAGCAAAAAATTGAGCAAAAGAGGCACGAAAATGACCGCGCCCGCTGAAAGCGCCACGCAGGAGAGCTTGCTGAAATAATATTGCCTCGCGGAAGCACGGGAAAGAATCGCCGGCAATATGTAATGCTGCCGGTCGGTGATGTAGGAATCCGCAAAGGGCAGCACAAAAAGTAGCGGGAGCAAAAACGGCAACAACACCGCAAGATCATTGGATCCATTCCGGCCGAGGAAGAGCTTATCGGCAGAAATATATCGCGTCACATCGGCGCCATATTGCTGAATACAGTTGAACACAAAGCTCCCAACCGCAAGAACCATCATGCAAAAAAACGAGATCAAAAATTCCTTCCGCGATCGCAACTGTCTGATTTGTGATTGAAAAAGCATAGCAGCCCTTATACCCCTTCCAAAAAAGGGCCGGGTCCCCCCACGGCAGGCCCGGCCCAAAAAATAATTGAGAACCCGATGATAAATTACAGATAAACATACCCGGAAGCCGTTTTACTCGTCACATTCTTCTGTTTACCCATCATGGTCAATCCGGTTCCTTCACCTAGGGTCGTGGTAAAATAAACTGGATAGCGGTTCCCGTCGTTGTATGCCGGAACCCATTCTGAAACTGGAGCGCCTGTACCACTCAATCGAAGCTGGGCATATACGATGTTGACGGTTCCGCCCTTCACCCAAATATCACTATACTGTCCATGCCCATAGCTTTCCCCGGTAAATAATTCTACACTGCGCTGCAAATTCGGGAGTGTTACGTTAAAATTTCCCTCATGTTTCGCGGACACAAACAGAGACGTCTGCACGACAAAGCAGGCAACCAGAAGAACCCATGTAAGCATCTTTTTTGATTTTGACATCTCTTTTTCTCCTTCGCTTTTCAAATCACCATTTCTCCCCCACAAATGCGCGCGCTTTCATTCATGAAAGATTATATGATTATAGTATAATTCTGGATGCTAAAAATGTCAATAATATCTCTACTAATGCTTATTTTCTATGGTGTTTTTTATCTAATCCATATAATTCATCCAATTTTTTATATTCCGGTTCTTCCCTTACAAACGCAAATTCCTCATCCACCGGAGCGCTTCCAGCAGCCTTTCCCGCAACTGCTCCGGAATCACTGTGCTTTCCCGCCCCTCGATATGATGGTAAAGCGGCGAAGACGAAAGCTTCCATGGCTTTTCCAGCAAAGGCAGCATTTTTTTCAGGAGCGTGATGCACTGCTTTGCATCCTTGCGCGCCGCCGCAAGCTGAAACGGCACGGCATATGCCAAATACTCGCACAGCCCATAGAGCCGCACTGTGTGCTGCGCGGTATCCGCCAACGTGTCCGCCAAAACGCCGTTCCCCTCCTCCAATGCGATCTCCGCAAGGCTCAGCAGCGCGTTAAAGCAATCGTTCGCACCATGCAGCAGCTTGCCCTCCAGCAGCTTTGCCGCTTCAGAGCGCTTCCCCTGCTTCCGGTAAAGGGTTGCCTGCATGGCTTCCCTGTCATAAGGAGGCTGTGTGGGCAAGCAATCCAAAAGCGATTGTGCGCCCGCAAAATCCTGGCGCTCCATCATTTTTGACGCCAGCATATATTGCGCTTGATCCCGCAGCGGACCACTCCCGGCCTGTGCCACGCGGCGATAAAGCGCCTCGAGCCGCTCCCCATATCGCTCCCGTTCTTCCGGGGCATACAAAATAAGCGCCCCTTCTAAAGTAGCCGCCGTGTTGTACAGCAGCAAATCGGAGGCCGGATATTCCCGAATCTTTTCCATCGCCATCTCAAAGCCGGCGCTAATCCCCTCCTCCTTCACCTTTTGTACCAGCCCATTGCAAAAGCGGCCGATCTCCTCCGGCGTTAGATCCTCCTGGAAGGATAAAAGCGTATTCAAATCCACTCCGAGCAGCCGCGCCAACGCGGGCAATAACGTAATATCCGGGTAGGAGCTCCCCTTCTCCCATTTATGCACGGCGGATGCCGATACCCCCAGTGCGGCAGCCGCCTGCTCCTGCGTCATGCCCTGTTCCCTGCGCTTTGCACGGATGATCTCATTGATTTTCATCCCCTTGCGCCCCCTTTCTGGTTTCTTGTGCTGTCCTTTACCCATAGCATATCACGCTAAGGCCCGCGGCTCAACGGAGGATTGGTCGCAAAAACAGCCCGTAACTGAACCAATGGTTGAGAACCGGCGTTTTTTCAGGATAAAAAAGGGGGGCCTCTTCCCGTTTCACCGCTGTGTTGCGGCAAAAACTTCCTCTTGACAGTTCGTATTATCTGTATTAATATTTATAATACAAATAATACAAGTAGGGGTGGTTTCATGATCCTCAAGCTCAATATGTCCAGCGAAACTCCCATTTATGTGCAGCTGCGCAATCAGATCGTGCTCGGCATCGGCCGCGGCGAATTGCAGCTTGGAGAAGGCTTGCCCACCGTCCGCCAGCTTGCACAGGACGTCGGCGTCAATACGATGACAGTCAACAAGGCCTATACCGCACTTAAAAATGAAGGATATATCGAAATTGACCGCCGTCATGGCGCACGGGTGAGCCCTGCTGTCCGGCTGGACGGCGAATTTCGAGAGAAGCTGGAAGGGGAACTTGCGCTCCTGATTGCGGAATCCGGCCTCAAGGGGATGGAGAAGCAGGATTTCCTGACACTGTGCGGGCAAATTTTTGATCAGATGAGCGGGCTGCACCCCACCGCTCAGGGTGTATGAAGATGGTCTCTTCCGTAAATGAAAGGTTGTGAGATTCATGCTCGGTTTTTCGGTCTGCCTGGTTTTCGCCGGGTTGCTGGCAGTTTCCGCTTTTATGGAAACCAAGCCCAATAAAAACATCCTCATCGGCGTGACGCTTCCACTTGCTCATCAAAAAGACGAGCCCGTGCTGGCGATCGTAAAAAAATACCAGAAACAATTGCTGCTTTTATGCGTGATTGCCGCGCTGCTGGCCCTTCCGCTGATCTGGCTCCCTGATTATATGTCTCTGCTTAGCTTTTACATCGCGGTGTGGATGATGGGCTGCATCGCCGCCTACACGAAGCTCCTCGCCGCGCGCATGCAAGAGCTTTATGCGCTCAAGCAGGAAAACAAATGGTTCGTTGGCGGCGTGCGCACTGTCCATATCGATACGGAGGTCAGCCGGGAGAAGGATAAAATGCCCGTTTCCGCCCTTTGGTTTCTGCCTGCTTTCCTGCTCGCATCCGCCGCGCCGCTGTATCTCTGGCTGAGCAAAAACACTGTGTTCCGCTGTGGTCCTCCCTGCTCGCCTTCATTTTCCCTGCAATCGGGCTGTTCATGTATTGGCTCTATCTGTCGCGCCCCACAGAGGTATTCTGTGAATCCACTGAGGTAAATCTCGCCTGCAATCGCGTTTGGCGCAGGCGCTGGTCGATCTGCTGCGTGATAATCGGCAACGTATGCGCGGCACTGAGCCTGCCTGCGATTCTGATCCCCGCGAGGAATCCGGGGGCGTCTCTCGCCTCCTTCCTCTTGATGATCAGCATCCTAATCGTTGTGCTCTGCGCCGTCTTTTTCACCTACCAGAGTGTGCGCGACACGCAGAACCGCTATCTCGCCCTTGCCGATCGCCCTATACTTGCGGATGACGACGTCTATTGGCTGCACGGCTTTTATAACAACCCAAACGATCCGCGCATTAATGTGGAAAAGCGTTTCGGCATCGGCTTCACCATCAATTTGGGCAACCCGAAGGCAAAGGTGATCGCTGTGGTCACCGCCGCTTGGTCGCGGCAATGCTCATCGGCATGTTTGCGATCTTTCTTGCCTTTGACACCGCGGCCTTTCCCCCTGTAATAGAAAACGGGATTGTCACGATCAACGCCCCACTCTACAGCGACGCCTTTGCGCTCGACGAGATGCAGGAGATTGAGGAAATCCAGAATATTCCCACAGGCACGCGCACCAATGGTTTGGGGAGCAGCAGCTTGCTCATCGGCCACTTTTCCCTCAGCGGCTATGGGAACAGCATGCTCTTCGTCTATAACGGCAAACCACCCTATCTCGCCATCCATTTAAAAGACCGCGTCGTGATTCTCAACGGCAAAACGCCGGAGGAAACGCGCCAATATCACCGCCTGCTCACCCAGGCTGCTACTGAAAACAGAGAGGAGTGAAGCGTCATGACAGAGCTTTTACAGTATCTTCCCCTTTTGATTCCCATCCTGCTCATCGAATGGGGCCTTGCCATTGCGGCCCTCGTCCATATCCTGCGGCATAAAACGTACCGCTGCGGAAACCGGGCACTGTGGATCATTGTTTCCCTCTTTGTAGGAATCATTGGGCCGATTCTCTATTTTACCATCGGAAAGGAGAAGGAAGCATGAGCATCCTCACCCTCACGGGTGTTTCCAAAAGCTTTGGGGGCCAAAAAGTGCTCGACGGCCTCACCATGCAGTCTCAGAGCACTCCGTCTATGGCTTCTCGGCAAAACGGCGCGGGGAAAACCACGACGATGAAACTGATCGCAGGTTTCCTCCGGCCGGACGATGGAACGATCACGGTATGCGGAAAACCTGTCCGATTCGGGTCGAGCCCGAAAAGCCTCTCGGTCGGCTACCTGCCCGATGTGCCGGAATTCTACCCTTATATGACGCCAAAGGAATACCTGTGCCTGTGCGGGCAATTAAGCAGCCTGACCCGGCCGGAGATCGAGGCGCAAACCGCCGAACTGCTCGCACTCGTCGGCCTCGACGGTGTGAACCGCCGCATTCGTGGGTTTTCCCGCGGGATGAAGCAGCGCCTCGGTATCGCGCAGGCGCTGCTCGGAAAGCCGCTCCTGCTGCTGTGCGATGAGCCGACCAGCGCGCTCGATCCATCCGGACGGCGTGAGGTGCTGGAAATTTTAAAAAGCATCTCAAAGGATACGACCGTCCTGTTTTCCACCCATATTCTTTCCGACGTGGAACGCATCTGCGATCAGATCGGCATTCTGGATGGCGGACGCCTTGTTTTAGAGGGTGCGTTGGAAGAGGTGCGCGGCTCATATCGGACGGACCGCCTGCTGGTCGTCCCACAGGAGACCGCCAGCCTTGCCGCACTGGCGCAGGGGCTCGGCGTACTGCCGGAGGTACAGAAGGCGGAGGTGGCGGATGGCGGCGTGATCCTGACGATCGGCAATCCGAAAACCGCCGGGCGTGAAATTCTCCGCTATCTTTCGGCCTGCGATATCCCGATTGCAAAATACGAGCTGCTGGAGCCTAATCTTGAGCAGGTATTTCTGGAGGCGATTCATCCATGAAACAGACGATCCTTTTTACCGGCAAGGAGCTCAAAGAGCTCTGGAAAACCTATAAATTCCTGATCCTGTGCGCCGTACTCCTGCTTTTCGGTATGTCGAGCCCTTTGCTCGCAAAGCTCACGCCGGAGCTGTTTTCCCAGATTGATCTGGGGCTCGGCACGCCGCTTCAACTGCCGGACGCTACTTTTCTGGAGGCCTACGCGCAATTTTTTAAAAACATGACGCAGATCTGCCTAATCGTCCTGGTGCTGGTGCTCAGCGGTATGATCCCGCACGAGCTGAAAAGCGGCACGGCTATGCTCATGCTCAGCAAAGGGCTCTCACGGCATGGCTTTATTCTGTCGAAATACACGGCCTCGCTGCTCTGCTGGTCGGTTAGCTATGCCCTTTCCGCAGCAGTATGCTTTGGATACACACAGTTTTTGTTTCCGGAACAATCGCCAAAATCGCTGGGAATGGCGCTATTCGCCCTGTGGCTCTTCGGGGCCTTTCTGCTGGCCTGCGTCACATTGGGCGGTGTGCTGTTTTCCCAAACCTATGCCGGAGCTTTGCTGACCGGCGGCGGAGTGATACTCTGCTATCTCCTGGGCCTTCTTCCCGGAGCACGGCGGCTAACGCCCTCGTTTCTTGCAAGCTGCGGCCTTGATCTGGTGCAAGGGACGGTCCCCGTGCAGGAGGCGTTTCCCGCCCTGCTGCTCACCGCCGCTCTCAGCGCGCTCCTGCTGCTGGGAAGCATTCTGATCTTCCGCAAAAAACAGCTTTAAGGCTCATGTTTCATTCTGATTTCTGTCGTTTTTTTACAAGACAAATAGGCTGGAATCCTATAACATTGAAGCAATTACTCACGGAAGGGGAATTGGAATGATCAAACAACAAGAGCTGTATGAAGCCTTTTTGACACGCGTGGAGCCAGAGCACCGCGCCTTCGCGGCAGAGCTGCACGAATTATTTGTAAATAACGGGTGTACGGTGGAGATAAAACCCACAAGCAGCGGATTTCTCGTCTCCTACAAATTTGCATCCACTAAAAAAGCGGTTGCAAATTTTGTGTTTCGCAAAAGCGGGCTCCTGCTTCGCCTCTACGCCGACCACGCCAGCAGAGACGAAGCGCTCCTGAGCGCTCTGCCGGAGGATTTGCTCGCCGCAATCCGGAAAGCGCCGGACTGCAAGCGTCTGACGCGCTCCGGCGCCTGCAACCCCAGGTGCGCGGCGGGGTATGAGGTTATCATCCGGGGAGAGCGTTTTCAAAAATGTCGCTACAACGCTTTCTTGTTTCCTATCTGTATGGAAAATAATCCGTTTTTACAAAGCATCATCGAGCGCGAGCTCACCGCACGCACGCAGGCCGAAGCGTGAATCCGTGTGGGAACGCCTGCTTGCGCGAGGTTGCGGCAGGCTTTGCATCAAAACGGGCCCGCGGTTGATGCAGGAACTACCATAGGGCGAACGCGGTGAGTCCGCATTTGTTTACACAAGGATTAAAAGCGGGCAAACGCAGTTCGCCCCTATGCCATAACAAAAAATAGCCGGTAGCCGCCTGCTCTCATAAGCGCTCCGTATCTCTTTGATCCCCGCAATGAAGGTAGCCCCGCTTTGTTACTCGCTTCGTCAAAAAAAATGGTAGGCGCTTTTGCGCCTACCATTTTTATCATTCCATGCTAACGGCCCAGCTCATGCTGAGTCAAATCGCTTACTGATTGTCTTCAATAAATTTGACGACGTCCGCCACGGTTTTCATCTTTTCGATCTCCTCATCTGGCACTTCCATCTCAAATTCATCCTCGATCGACATAACCAAATCCACCACGTCCAAGCTGTCCGCGCCCAGATCATCGAGCAAATTGGTTTCCAATGTGATCTTATCCTCGTCCAGCTCAAGCTGGTCGCAAATAATCTTTCTCAGCTTCTCAAAAACCATATTCTGTTTCCCTCCTTCTCTCTTATAATTGCGCTCACACACGCAAATAGACAAACAACGCGGAATATGCTAAACTAGCTTTACAATAAACCGCCCTGTTGCTGTTATAAGAAAAACTAACTATAAGAGATATTAGTAAGATTTTTTCCCTTTGTCAACCCCCAAGCGTGAAAACTTTATGTTTATTTACAGATGCTTAAAAACTTCCTTTGAGGGAGTATCTTTTTCGTCTTTTTTCGCCTGGGTCCGTCGTTTTGAAAGGAGCTTTCACAATGGAGACACGCCGTTATGCCGTGCTCGGCTATCCGCTTGGGCACACAATGTCCCCCTTCATCCATGAAAAACTTTTTGCCATTCACGGCGTGAACGCTGTTTATGAAAAGCGGGAGCTGCCACCGCAGGAGCTTGCAGAGGAGCTCCCCGCCCTGCGAGGATTGAGCGGCTTCAATCTCACCATCCCGCACAAGAGAGCAATTCTTCCCTTGCTCGATCAAATAGACGGCAAAGCCTTGCTTTACGGCGCGGTCAACACCGTGAAATGCGGCGAGCACCTCGTCGGCTATAATACGGACTGTGTCGGCTTTTTGCGTGCACTGGAGGATGCCAAAATTCCGCTCGCTGGCAAAATCCTGCTCTGTGGGGCAGGCGGTGCGGCGCATATGATGGCGTTTGAAGCGGCCTTGGCGGGCTGCTCGCTCACCATTGCCGCCAGGCTTCCGGGCTTGCGCGCGCGGAGAAGCTCGCACAGGAAATCCGCCAAAAGCTGCCGGGCGCCTTTGTATGCGTTTGCACATATGAAGCGCTGGAAGGCGATTTTGACCTGCTGCTCAATGCAACGCCCGTCGGGATGTATCCACATTCGGATGCAATGCCCGTAGGGAAAAAAACCGTGCGCCGCTGCAAGGCGGTGTTTGACGCAATCTATAACCCACGTGAAACGATGCTGCTATGCACCGCGCGACAAAACGGCGCTCAATGCGCCTATGGGATGCCGATGCTCGTCTGGCAGGCCGCCGCCGCGCAAGAGATTTGGAGCGGCCACCCCTTCACTGCCGCGCAGATTGCCCCTGTGATCGAACAGGCCAATTGGGAAATGGAGCGTGTTTTTCAATGAGCAAAACGGAGACCGATCGAAACCTCGTGCTGTGCGGCTTTATGGGTTGCGGCAAGAGCACGGTGGGCCGGGAGCTTGCCGTGCAAACAGGGCTTTCCTTTCTCGATATGGACCATTATATTGTCGAAAAAGCAGGCCTGCCTGTGGAAGAAATTTTTGCCCGGCATGGCGAGCCCTATTTCCGCATGCTGGAATCACAGGCCTGCAAGGAGCTTGCCCAAACGGGCGGCCAGATCATCGCCACAGGCGGCGGCGCACTGACCTTCCCACAGAATGCCGCCATGCTGCGGGAAACCGGCTTGATTATCTTGTTGGATGTCGCTCTGCCGGTGCTGTGCGCTCGGCTCGACCGGGACCCAACACCGCGGCCAGTGCTCCAAGCGGCCCAAAAAAGCGGTAGGCTAGAAGCGCTGCATGCGGAGCGCATGCGGCTTTATCGCCAGGCCGCTGATTTCACAGTTACTGTGCCAATCGAGCAGCCTGCCAGCGAGATTGCTGCAGAAATCCTGCACAAAATCAGAGGGCAATTGAAAACCGACCTACGCGGATTGGCCAAAAGTGAAAAAAAGGGTTGACAATTGCCTTTCCTGCGTATTATAGTGAAAGCAGACCATTTGGAGGAAGATTGAAATGCTCACCAGCACTGCAAAAAGCTACTTTTTCTTTATGAGCACTCTCGGCTATTTTTTTAGCGGGGAGTTTTTTGCCGTGCAGAAATTAAAGTTGTGAGCTTTCCCGCCGTCCAAAGAAGCGTTTGAAGAGGGATAGAAACGGAGCTCATAGCTATGAGCTCCGTTTTTTATTTTCCCGCAAATTGTATTGGAGGTTTTACAGCATGATTATCGTATTGAAGCAGGGCACCACAAAGGATCAGATCAGCACTTTTTCCAATGAGCTCAATCAACCTACGGCGTGACCGTCAACGCATGGTATGGCGAGCACTCCACTGTGCTCGGGCTGTTGGGCGATACGGCAAAAATCGATATTGAGTATATCCGTGCACAGGCTATCGTAGAGAGCGTAAAGCGCGTTCAGGAGCCTTATAAGAAAGCCAACCGGAAATTTCATCCGGATAACACCGTCATCCAAGTGGGCCCCAACGCAATTGGGGACGGCTCCCTTACCCTGATCGCCGGGCCCTGCTCCGTGGAATCCTCCGAGCAGTTGGAAGTGATCTCCGAGCGGGTCAAGAAAGCAGGCGCCGGCATCCTGCGCGGCGGCGCATTCAAGCCCCGCACTTCCCCCTACGCATTTCAGGGCCTGCGGGCAGAGGCCTTTACCTCCTGCTGGAGGCAAAGCGCAAAAGCGGCCTGCCGATCATCACGGAAATCATGAGCCCCTCCCACCTGCCTCTGTTCGAGGATGTGGATATCATCCAGGTAGGCGCGCGCAATATGCAGAATTTTGAACTACTTAAAGAGCTCGGCCATTGCAAAAAACCGATCCTTTTAAAGAGAGGCCTCGCCAATACGATTGAGGAAACGCTCATGAGCGCGGAATATATTATGGCAAGCGGGAATGAAAACGTGATCCTCTGCGAGCGCGGTATCCGCACCTTTGAAAACTATACGCGCAACACGCTGGATATTTCCGCCGTGCCGGTGTTCAAACGGCTTTCCCACCTGCCGGTAGTCGTTGATCCAAGCCATGCGGCAGGGATTCCATGGCTGGTGGAACCGCTGTCCCTCGCTGCTGTTGCTGCTGGTGCAGACGGCCTGATTATCGAGGTGCACAATAATCCTCAAAAGGCGCTTTCAGACGGCGCGCAGTCCCTTACTCCCGATGCTTTTGACGAAATTGCGGCCCATGTGACCGCGTTGACTGAATCCATGGGCCGGAAGGTGAACAACTGGGGCGCATCCGCTTGACGCGTTCCCATGAAAATTCCTTTGGGGCGCATCCGCTTGACGCGTTCCCATGAAAATTCCTTCTTGCGCCGGGCAGTTAAAAAGCCCCCTTCCATACTGCGCTCTTTTGTAGAAAGGCGATGAATGCTATGATGAAAACCTTGCAGGTCAAGACAGGCAGGCCCTATGAAATCCGAATCGAGCGCGGCTGCCTCAGACGCTGCGGCGCGCTGATCCGCAGCGTCTCCAAGGCGCAGAAAGCGGCTGTCATTACGGATTCCAACGTTGGCCCGCTCTATGCCGGAGTTGCCGCCGCATCGCTAAAGGAGGCCGGGTTCCATACCTTCACGCACGTTTTCCCTGCTGGGGAGGGCAGTAAAGCCCTGTGCAGCATCGGCGATATGCTCTCCTTCCTGGCCGACAACGCCTTTACGCGCGGCGATTTGATCGTCGCGCTCGGCGGGGGTGTTACAGGCGATATGGCCGGTTTTGCGGCCGCTATTTATATGCGTGGGATTGACTATATCCAGATTCCTACCTCCCTGCTCGCGCAGATTGATTCCTCCGTTGGCGGCAAAACGGCGGTCGACCTGCCCCAGGGGAAAATCTGTGCGGCGCATTCTGGCAGCCGCGGCTGGTTCTCATCGACCCGGAGCTTCTCTCCACCCTGCCTCCCCGCTTTTTGCCGACGGCATGGCGGAGGCGATCAAATACGGCTGCATTGATGATGCGCCTCTGTTTGACCGGCTGGAGCGGGAAACGGCCGGTGATTTTTTAGAGGAGATGATTTTCTCCTGTGTAGACAGCAAGCGCCGCATTGTTGAAGAGGATGAGCGGGAAAGCGGGCGGCGGATGCTTTTAAATTTTGGCCACACACTTGGCCATGCGATTGAAAAATACGGCCGCTTTGAGGGTTATTCCCACGGAGAGGCCGTCGCGTCGGCATGCTGCTCGCCTGTGCGGCCGGGGAGCGCAACGGGTTAACGCAGCCTGGCACCTGTGGGCGCATCCGAAGCTTGCTGGAAAAGTATCGCCTCCCCGTGGCCTGCGACGCGCCGCTGAGCACGCTGCTTCAGCTCGCAGCAAACGATAAAAAGCGGATGGGAGATTCGATCCACTTCATTCTGCTACGCAAAATTGGAGACAGCTTCACACTCCCACTCTCACTGAATCAGCTCCCGTCTTTTTTCGGCTGCGATAAATAGAAAGATTTCTACAAAAAATTCCTGATTTCCGGTTAAATTCAACCTTCTTTTTATAGTTTTGTAACATTTCTCCTATATAATGGTCCAAAAGAATGTTTGGACCAATTCTTTTGGCATTGCCGAAAGAAGTTTTGAAAGGAGCCGCTTACATGAAAAAGGTTATACTATCGCCGGCAACGCCGCATGGGGAAATCCGTGTTCCCCCATCCAAAAGCGCTGCCCACCGCGCCATTCTCTGTGCTGCCTTAAGCCACGGCCGAAGCGTTGTCGATTATATTGATCTCTCTGCGGATATTCTGGCCACGCTGCGTGGAGCAGACGCACTGGGCGCTTCTGTGCGGCCGCACCCAGGCGGTGTCATCATTGACGGTACTCATGCCTTTCAGCCCGGGCAGGCGGAAATTCACTGCGGGGAATCCGGCTCCACCCTGCGGTTTCTCGTTCCAATTGCAGCAGCCGGCGGGCTCACCTGCACGTTCACCGGGATCGGCAGGCTGCCGGAGCGGCCGATTGATCCCTTGCTCCGGCTCCTACGTGAGCATGGAGTCGCCTGTGAAACGGATGGCACGCACAGCCTGCCCCTGACCATCAGCGGCAAGCTAAAAGGCGGCTCATTTCATTTGCCTGGCGATATCAGTTCCCAATACATCTCCGGCCTGCTGCTAGCCCTGCCACTGTGTGAAGAGGATAGCGAAATCATCCTCACCTCCCCCTTGCAATCTGCCGGGTATGTCGATCTGACGCTTCAGATGCTCAGCAGCTTCAGCGTGCATGTGGAGCCAACGCAAACTGGCTGGAAAATAAAAGGCAAGCAATCCTTTCGCGCACATAATTTGATGGTAGAGGCGATTGGTCGGCCGCCGCGTTTTTCCTCACCGCCGGTGCATTGGGCGGCGAGGTTGCTGTGCGCGGGCTTAACCGCCGCTCCATGCAGGGTGACCGCGCCTGCAAGGCGATCCTCTCCCAATGTGGCTCTCACCTGCGCTGGTCGGGAGACACCCTCACAAGCAAGGCATTTTCTCTAGATGCGATGGAGATCGATGCAGGCCAAATTCCGGATTTGTGCCGATTCTAGCCGTGCTGGGCGCTTATTGCAGCGGGGATATGCGCATTTATAACGCAGCGCGGCTACGGCTCAAGGAAAGTGATCGGCTAGAGAGCACAGCCGCAGGCTTACGGGCGTGGGCGTGCCTGTCACTCAAACGGCCGACAGCCTCACCATCCACGGCGGCCACAAAGTGCGCGGGGGTGTGGTAGACGGCTGCAACGACCACCGCATCGTTATGGCCTTTTCCATCGCTGCAATGCGGGCGGATGATACGGTAATCATCAGCGATGCGCAGAGCGTCAAAAAATCTTATCCAACCTTTTTTGAGGATTATATGAAAATTGGAGGCGTTGCGAATGTCGTCGACATGGGGTAACATTCTGAAGCTTTCCATCTTTGGTGAAAGCCATGGGCCAGCCGTTGGCATGGTGCTTGACGGTTTGCCTGCGGGGGAAAAAATTGACCTTGACGCCGTGCAGGTTCAAATGGATCGCCGCGCGCCGGGGCTCACAGCCGGTTCTAGCCGCGCTGCGAAGCGGACAGGCCGCAATTTCTCTCCGGCCTGCTGGATGGGAAGCTTACCGGTGCGCCCCTATGCGCTGTGATTGAAAACACAAATGTAAAATCGCACGACTATGCCAACATTCTGCACCTGCCCGGCCCTCCCACGCAGACTATACGGGCAGTGTGCGCTACGGCGGGTCGAACGATATTCGCGGGGGCGGCCATTTCTCCGGCAGGTTGACCGCTCCGCTTACAGCGGCTGGCGCTATTTGCCGCCAGATCTTGGAAAAACACGGGATCGTCATCGGCTCTCACGTGTTGAAAATTCACGCCATTTGGGATACCCCCTTCAACGCCGTCTCTTTGGATGCGGATGCCCTTCGCTTGTTGAATCAGGAGCCGTTCACCGTGATCGATCTGCAAAAAAAGCGCGAAATGTGCGCCCGGATCGCACAAGCGCAGGCGGAAAAAGACAGCTTGGCGGTGTTATTGAATGTGCGGCAGTGGGCCTGCCCGCGGGGATCGGCTCCCCGATGTTCGATTCACTGGAAAGCCGAATCGCCTCCCTCCTCTATGGCGTGCCGGCCGTGAAGGGCGTTTCATTTGGGGATGGGTTCGAACTCACCAGCATGGTGGGCAGCGAGGCAAACGACGCAATGTATTACGCCGCAGACGGCAGTGTCAAGACCCGCACCAACCACAACGGCGGTATTCTCGGTGGCATTTCCACAGGCATGCCGCTTTTGCTGCGCGTTGCCTTCAAGCCGACTGCCTCGATTGCAAAAGAGCAGCAAACCATCGACTGCGTCACGCATGAAAACGCCACCTTGGTCATCAAAGGCAGGCACGACGCCTGCATCGCCGTGCGTGCGCAGCCGGTTGTGGAAGCGGCGGTATCCATTGCACTTCTTGATGCGATGCTGTCGCAGGGGGAGGTTGCCTGCCATGGATAATCCAAAGCTCAATGAAATCCGCAAAGAAATCAACTCCATCGACAACCAGCTCCTGCCGCTTTTGATGCGGCGGATGGATGCAGCCGGGAAGGTAGCGGATATTAAACGCGAAGCCGGAATTCCAGTGTTGGACGCGCAGCGGGAGCAGCAGATTCTCGACCGGATACGCGAGCGCGGCGGTGCGTACGGAACCGCCCTTCAAGGCGTTTATGCTGCCATGATGGAGGCTAGCCGCGCCCTGCAACACGATGCGCTCGGCGGTGGGCAGGCACTGCGCAATCAATTAAAGCAGGCGCTGGCCGCAGGCAATGTGTGGCCGCAAGCGCCCCGCATCGCCTGCTCCGGCGTAAATGGAGCCTATTCCGACGCCGCCTCCCGCCTGCTTTTTCCGCAGCGGGATGTTTCGTTTTATCACGGCTTTGAGGATGTGTTTGCTGCCGTGGCGGAGGGCAAGGCCGATTTCGGCGTTGTTCCAATCGAAAATTCGTACGCAGCTCTGTACATGAAACGTTTGACCTGATGCTTCGCCATCGCCTCTCGATTTCCGCGGCGGTGGATTTGCCGATCCATCATTGTTTGATGGCGCTGCCAGGCGTGCATCTGAATCGCCTAAAACGCGTTTATTCCCATCCGCAGGGGCTCGCTCAATGCGCCGAATATTTAGAGGCGCATGGTCTAGCCCCCATCCCCTGTTCCAACACAGCGGCGGCGGCAAAACTGCTCGCCGAAACGAGCCAACAGGATGCAGCCGCGATTGCTTCGGCAGATGCCGCCCACAACTTTGGGCTTCAAATTTTGGCGCGCGATATTCAAACGAGTAAAAACAACGCCACCCGCTTCATCGCCATCTCCCGCGAAATGAGGATCACGCCGCAGGCGGATAAAATCAGCTTGATTTTCACTTTGCCGCACACCACCGGCTCCCTCTATGGCGTGCTTTCCCGCTTTGCCCGTTGCGGCTGAATTTGACGAAGATTGAATCCCGCCCGATTCCGGACAGCAACTTCCAATACTATTTCTACCTTGATTTTACAGGCAGCGTTCGGGAGGAAGCAACGCTTCACCTGCTCTGTGCCCTACAGGATGAACTGCCCGCATTTACGCTTCTTGGTAACTATCAGGAAATGACGGGCACATAAGGAAACCGGAAGGTTGGACAAAAATGCCCGCCTTCCGGTTATTTCATTCGGAGCCGCCTATTTTCAGGCCGGAAATCACCTGCACTGTTCCTGTCCTGCTCCAACTGCGTTATCATTTTGATTCATACTCATACAGCTGTGATACAGTCGCAAACTGAAAGCCTCTCTTCTTGAGCTCCAGAATTATTTTTTCCAGTGCCTTGACTGTTTGCGCGTTGTCGTCATGGAAAACGATAATATCCCCATCCTGTACCTTGTTGATAAGGGCGGTGTAAATATTTTCTGCATTCGGAGCTTCCCAATCACCGCTGTCGATGGTCCATAATACAAGAGGAAGGCCGATTGCTTTTTGAACATCTTGCGTATATCTTCCATAAGGCGGGCGAACATACTTCATCGGATAGTCCGGCAGGATTTCTTTCAGTTTTTCTTCTGTCTGTTGGATTTCCCATTGTATTTTCCGGCTGTCTAATTGCGTGAGGTCCGGGTGGGAGAAGGTATGATTCCCGATTTCATGCCCACTTGCAGCTATCTCCCGAATCAGCAGCTCGTTTCCGGTAAACTTTTCGCCTATCAGAAAGAAGGTAGCCGGAACCTGCTGTTCATACAAAATATCCAGCACCTGCGGGGTATAATGGGCGTTTGGGCCATCGTCAAAGGTCAGCGCAACGACAGGCTGCCCGGGATTGATTTGCGCCGTGATGGCGTCACGTTTTATACGATGGGAGACTCCTGCAAGCAGCCCAATAACGACCAATACAATCACAACGCAGATGAGGCGCCGAATAATACATTTTTCCGTTTCACTTCCATTCTCCCTTTCTATGCAGCAGCCGGATCAGGTAGCCGTGTAATGCCGCCGTACTTTGAATGGCCTGGAAAAACAAAAGAAAACACAGAAATCCCAAAATGCTATTTTGAAATGGAATCCCCAATTTCTTCTGATAGAGATACATACTTAGAAAGAGTAGAATGCTAATGGCTACCGTCAATAAGGTGAGCAATCCAGCGAAATAATAAAATCCAAAAAATGCGAGTATTATTCCTGGGATGAGTCCAAATAGAAAGGCAAGATCAAGGTAAATAATAGAAAGATTCACGAAAGTAAAATAGCGGGCATATCCCGTCCCCTGTTTCCAAGGCGGAACAGAGGATAATCCCTCCAACATACCGATTGCCACCGCTTGCGTTGATTGTACAGGCCATTGAATGTTTCGGGAACCGTTGTATAACCGACCGCCCCAGGCTCATAAGTGGACGGAAGCTTCTGGCGGAGCAGTTGATAAGTCAGTACAATATCTTCCCCCATCACATCCTGCCACCCGCCTATTTGCTGAACCGCCTCGGTTTGATAAGCACTGAAAGCGCCTGTGCCACCAAGGTTGATTGATAGCTGCCCTGGAACCGTTTGATCGCAGCAATGCTAAGCAGGTAATCATAATTTTGCATTCTTGCGGCCAGGGAAGCTTTGGCATTCTGAACGAACAAATTGCCGGCAACGCACACGCTTCCACAGGATACAATATGGTTCATGATTCTTTGTACTGCTTGTTTTTGCAAGTAGGTGTCGGCGTCTACTGTGATAAAATGCGGGGTGTGAATCATTGCTAGGCCATAATTCAGTGCATGAGCTTTTCCTGGCTGGTCACAGTAAACATATTCGATGGAGCAGTTTGTAAGAGCAGCCGTCTGCATGTTCATGATTTGCTGTTTGGTATGATCATTGGATCCATTATCAACAACAATCAGCCGAATACGTCCGGCGTACTGCTGGTTTAAAATCGCTTGAATGGATCGGGCAATATTTTTTTCTTCGTTATGCGCACACATAAGAATCGTTGTGTCTTCCGCAATATCGGGATATCTTTTTAATTTCCAGTGCAATAGATTGGAAAAAAACATGGCACTCATCAAAAAACCAGGCAGCAGGGCAATTCCGATGATTACCCACCAAACATAAACACTGGGGAAAATATAAGAAACCTCCTGCGCCCAGCCGATTGCAAAGAATAGAGAAACGGCCAGCCACAGTCCGCCGAAACAAATCGACAGAATAAACTTGAATTTCAAATGATCACCTCTTTCCCTCCAATATATGCCGCTACAGGAAAGGGGTGTTTTCTTGAACACGGCTCGTCCGTTGCACCGCAGCCCGGTATGGTCCAAGCCCAAGCTTGGGCCATACTATGCGTTTTTTCTGTTGCCTTCCTTTAGAATGATATATTTCTGCTGCTTTCCCTTGTTTTTTACGGATCGGGGTGCTATGATTAAGAGCAACAAGCGACAAGGGAGAATCCATTTTATGCGTACAATCATCTGGTTTATCTATTTTTGGGGCTATCTGCTCGCAGTCCTGCCAAAAACGCACCGCATGAAAAAGCTCACGCAGGCCGGTAAAATCGAGGAGCGGGATGCAATCGTGACAGAAGCGGTTCAAAAATGGTCCCGCCGGCTTTTAAAACTCGCCGGTGTGAAGGTAACTGTTCAGGGGTTGGAAAACATCCCAGAGGCGCGGTGGTTTTCGTCAGCAATCATCAAGGCCTGTTTGATATTCCCACACTGCTCGGTTATCTGGATCGGCCGCATGGCCTAATTGCCAAAAAAGAAGCGGAGAAAATCCCTATGATCCGCACATGGATGCGTTATCTCGGCTGTATTTTTCTGGACCGTGAAAATGCGCGCAGCGCAATGAACTCCCTGCGGGAGGGCACGGAATTGCTGAAAAAAGGCTATTCGATCACAATCTTTCCAGAGGGCACGCGAAGCCGCAGTGATCAGATGGGGGATTTTAAAAGCGGAGCCTTTAAAATGGCGGAAAAAGCAAAGGCGCCGCTCATCCCTGTGCGCATCAGCGGCACTTATAAGGTGATGGAGGCCAATCATATGTGGATCAAACCCGCAAACGTGACGCTCACAGTATTGCCGCCGATCCCCACTGCCGGACTATCCCGCGAGGAGCTGAAAGAGCTCGGCTCCGCGATCCGGGAAAAAATCGCATCAGCCGGCTAAAAGCCTCCTTTTTACACAGAAAATCGCCCCGTGGAACAAGCTTGTTCCATGGGCGATTTTCTGTACACGGCTTAGCCAAAAATCTTGGCAACGATGGACTGCATCCATTCGCCAAACGCTTGGCAATTGGATCGGAAATCCCGCTAAGCAGGCCTAAAACCACTTCCATAATTGCAATCATTCCAACACTTCCTTTCCCTTTCAAATTCATCATGCTTTGGTCAAAAATTTAGCATAAAAATATGAACTATATATGAACGGCACACTGCTGAAACAGTTTGCCGATTCACGACGCTTTTTCACGAATAAAAATATGCTTTACATGGGCATTTGCCGTGTCGCGCGGCTCAATTTCAAAGCGGTCCATCGCCTGGATAAGCTGCGACAGCTTCTGATAGCCATAATTGCGGCTGTCAAACGAGGGCTGCTTCTTTAAAAGGAGGTTACCGACATCCCCTAAGAATGCCCAACCATTTTCATCCGCTAAATCATTGACTGAAACGATAATCATTTCGGATACTTCCTGCGGCAGCCTATTCCCCTTCTGCCGCACGGCGGCTGCCGGCATTCCAATTCCAGGCTCTTCGAGCGCCGGCTGGCTTCCCCTTGCTTTCATAGAACGCTGTTTTTTCTTTTTATCATCAGATAAAATCTCAAGATAAATAAACCGGTCGCAGGCTGAGATAAACGGTGTTGGCGTTTTTTGTTCGCCAATTCCAATCACCAGCTTGCCCGCTTCGCGCAGACGGGTAGCAAGCCTCGTAAAATCGCAGTCGCTCGATACCAAGCAAAAGCCATCCACACGGTTGGTATAGAGAATGTCCATCGCGTCGATAATCATAGCGGAATCCGTCGAATTCTTTCCTGTTGTATAACTATATTGCTGTATGGGGGTCACGGCATTCTCCAGCAGCACCTTTTTCCAGCCAGAAAGCGTCGGCTGTGTCCAATCCCCATAGATTCGTTTAATTGTCGGCGTGCCATAACGTGCAATCTCCGCAAGCATTGCCTTCACATTTGCATAGGGTACATTATCTGCGTCGATGAGAACCGCCAGCCGCAGATCCGGCGATGATTCCTGCATAAACACGCTCCTTTCCTGTTTCTCTTTTCTTCAGTATACCGCGTTATGGGGTCGAAAACAAGCCAAATTTGCCGCATGAGCCAAACCCTCACACCATCCTGCTCTTTTCCAAACAAGAACACATGAAAAAGCTGAATGGACCAGATTCCTTGGCTCCTTTTCCCGAAAAATAACGCCGTTTTTTATCAAGCGGGTAAGACGGCCCTATTCCTTCACCGCTCCATCCAGCTCTTTCTTCTCTGCTTGAATCGTTTTGATAGCAGCATAAAACGCCGCTGCAAGGGCTCCAGCAGTAGGAATCTCCCTTTCCCGATAAAAACCCGGGCGCAGGGATTCTGGCTGCGCAAAATCCACCAGCCCGTTTTTCCGCGTACACTTTCTCAAGTTTTCCATTGCTCTTTTTACGCAATCCAAATAGGACTTATTTTCAGTTTTTTGATAGATATCCCACACAAACACGGTAAGAATCGCCCCGGCCTCCGTATCAGGCAAGGAGGTAGCGGGCAAACGTGGGAAGGCCCCATCCCTCCCACACAGAGCGCATAGACGATCCGCCAAGAGACAGCCGTGAACCGCCAATTTCACGCTGCGGGAATCAGAGCTGGGAAGGTATCGGGCCGTTTCCATCATTCCAAAAGCCAGTGCCGCACAGGCTTTGCTCCACCCAAATGATCCAATGGGAAGCCCGCTGCCTCGGTCAAACCCTTCCGCCGGCAGCCCCTTCACCGGGTGCATACCATCGAGCAGGTATTCATTGAGCTGACGCATGGCAAGATTCAGATAAAACGGTTCCCCATAGGCTGCCGCATAAGCGGCTAAAAATGGGCAAACATCTCCAATCGTCCTGGCAAAGCGCAGGTCAGGGGCATCCGGATTTGCCGGAATTGTATCCGATTCCCCCGCGAGCGATTGTAAAAGATGCGCTGTTTGTTCCATGGCCGGGCGGATATGCCCAAGCTCTATGCCCGGATACGAAAGCACCGCATAGGCAAGAAGGGCATCTTCCGTGTGATCCATGGGGATTTTCCATCTGCCGTCAGGCAGCAGGAGGGATTCCGCATAAGCCCGCCCAGCCGAAAACAAACCCGGAGCTTGGTCTTTCGCAAGCCCTGCCGCCAGTAAAAGCTTTGCCGCGCGCACACGCACAAGCCTTTGTGCATCCACACCGCTGCGCTGCATCGCAATGCGAAAGGTAAGCGTATCCTCTTCCGGAAAAGCCGGCATATGGCGCAGCATTGCCTCCGCTTTGCGCCCCACAGCATCGCGCCACTCTGCTTCATTCGCAAACGTGCCAATCCCTCTCCGGCCAAACCATCTGCGCAGAAGGGGCTGCAAGCATATGCATATTGCCATACAGCACAGAAGCAACAGGAGGAGCAAAAACACAATCCATCCGTTCTTCCACACACGTATCACCTCAAATTTTTCAACCGCTTCGCGGTTTCCTGCTCGCTATATTCGGCATTTTGCCCAGGCCATTTTTTATTTTACAAAAATAGCAGGCGGAGAGGGTTTCCTCCGCCTGCCTGATTGCTCAATCGCCGTGAAACGTATAGATAATCCATGCTTATGATCGTTTCTTTTTTACTCCCGGCCGCAGAATTGTGCGTTTTGGCGCAACCAAACTTCCGGGCGTCATTTATGATCGAAAAGCAGAAATCACAGTTTAAAAGAGAGGTCTTTCAAAATTATACTTCACTGTTTTTCCTCTTTTTCAGAAGAACCGCCGCGCCAATCGCAAGCATACTGCCACCGGCAAGCACGCCGAGTGCGATCACACCGCTATCGCCAGTCTCCGGGATTTCAGCATTCTCTGCCATATTGGGATCCTCCGGCTGGACAAGCCCCTGCTCCGCCGTAGGATTCACCTTTTCAACCGGAGCCTTGGTTGCCGGCGCCTCTGTTGGCGTTACGGTAACCTGAATGTCATCTGTCGTCTGCGCATCGTTGGCAGCATCCTTCACCTCTGCCTGAACCTTCGCGCCCCAAGTAAAGGTGACGCGCAGGCCACTGATGGAATAAGTGCCATCCGTTGTGCCATTGCCCTTCTTAAAGCCCTGCTCAATCATGGATTGCTCAAATGCTTTCAGCATGGCGGCATCCTTCATATCAATTTTGCAGGACATCGTCAGTGCCGACGGCGGCGTGGCCATCAATACGACAAAGCCCGTCTGCCACCAATGCTTTTGCATTTTCCTGGTGAAAAGCTCCCCGACATCCTTCTTAGAGAGGGTGAAGCCCATGTTCAGCATATCCTCATCAGAGGCGCAGTCGTAAAATTCTGTTTCGCGGTTGGTGGTTTTGTTATAAACACCGAGCTCGCCGCCTGTGGTGATGCCATACTGGCCCTTCCAAACCTGAATCAACCAATTTTTGCCCGCATAATCAAACTTAAAGCGGACGGTGTTGTAGAACATGCCGGTAAACGGCGCGGCTGCATCATACAGCTCGCAGAAGCCGAAATTGCGCTGCCAGGGATTGATCGGCGTGTAGAAGATTTTCTGTGCAACATCGAAATCAAAGCCGATCCCCAAAAGGCCGGCATTGTTCGCGCCGTAGAAAATCTCCTGCGCGGGGTCATAAAACAGCCCCATCGGAACTTCCGCGTTGCCCACATACATAACGATCTGGGAGATGCCTGTCTGCGGATCTTTCGATACGCCAAAGCCGCTCTTCTTCGCAGCTTTTTCACTGCCGTTGAGCGCCTGTGCCCCTTGCTCCAGCAAATCCTGCGCATTGACCAGCGCTTCCTCATACTGGCTTGCGGCAGGAGTCGCCTGCGGCGCCTGTGCCTGAGACTCATCTGCTGCCTGAGCCGGCACTGCAAACAGCGTTGCACACAGCAAGGTCAACGTCATCAGAGCGGCCATGAGTCTTGCAGCATTCTTGTGCTCTTTCATAGAATTGACTGCCTCCTATATTTTTCTGTTTTCCCTGTTTCACTCCGCGAAGCCATCGGCCGCGCAGGTGAAACATATCATCAAAGCCGCGCCGCAAAACTCTACCCCCCGGTAACCGCGGCGCTGCTTCTCTGCCAAAACAAAAAGCGATTTTCCAAATAATAGCTTGCCACAAATTTAAAGCTATGATACATGATTTTACGCACAAAGCTCCCCTTTGCAAAAATGGCGTTGCCGATGTGTGGCAGGAGGCACTTTGGGCCCACAGGCATTTTTCAATGCTTTAAACAAAATGTGTAAAGCTATTATATCAGAAAAAAAAGGTTCAGGCAATAGTTCACAGGCACAGAATTCACTTTTTATCTATCATTTATCCACAAAATATTAATTCTGTTTTACACGTTCCATATAAAAACAACAAAAAAGGCCTTTTCCCCACTTATAGGGTCAAACTGTTTTTCATCAGTGGTTTTCTTTTCCACACACCAATGCTATAATACCAATAGATTTTTATTGTCCCCTCAATGGAATGGAAAGGGATGGGATGGATATGGAACAAAAGCTCTATGATAAGCTCGCGCGCAGCCCGGTCATCGCCGCGGTGAAGGATACCAACGCGCTGGAGGCAGCGCTTGCAAGCCCGAGTGAAATCATCTTCCTGCTGTGCGGCAATATATTCAATTTGCAGGAAATCGTTGAGCGCGCCAACCGCTGTGGGAAGGATATTTATGTCCACGTGGATTTGATCGAGGGCTTTTCCCGCGATGCGGTTTCGCTGCGCTATATTGCGGAAAAAGTGCATCCTACCGGCATCATCTCCACCAAAAGCAGCCAGATCAAAATCGCTAAGGAGCTCGGCCTTTCTGCGATCCAGAGGCTATTCATCATCGATTCCCTTTCCATGCGTACCGCTGCGAAAACAACCGGGCTGCTCTCCCCCGAGGCGTTGGAAATCATGCCCGGCATCATGCCAAAAATCCTGCGTGAGCTCAGCAGCGAGCTGGAAACGCCTTTGATTGCGGGCGGGCTAATTACGCAAAAGGAAGACGTTATCAGCGCCCTGAACGCGGGCGCACTCGGCGTTTCCACCACGAACCCCAACGTGTGGACGCTCTGAAAGGAAACCGATTCATATGAATCCAATGATTGAAACCTTCGGCGCGCTTGTGGGCAAGGCAGCAGCAAAAAGCCCCGATCGTGCCCGCCGACTCCTGGAGCTGCGTTTTATGCCTCCAACTTCCAGGCCAAACATTTCCCCTCTCGTAAATTGACGACGGCCCGCGCTTTTATCTCCCAGTATGCATGGATGCAGTGCTCCATCCGCTGGCGCACCCGGAGCGCTCGGCAATTGTCAATCTTTTTTGCCCTGTGAAATCCTCCATGCCATGCGCATCGAGCCACAAATTGCGGAAGGGCTCTCCTGCTACTTCTCCGGCGCGGGCAGCGAGCAATATTTTATCGAATACGCCCGGCAGAAGGGCGTGCCGGATACGCTCTGCTCCTACCACAAAATCCTAACCGGGATCGCGCTTTCAGGCGTGTTGCCAAAGCCACGCCTGATTGCCAACACCACCTTGGCGTGTGATGCAAACACCAACACCTTCCGCCGAATCGCAGCTCACTACGGCGTGCCCCACTTCACCGTAGACACTCCCTGTGCAGACGATGCAGATGCGGTGCAATATGTGGCGGATCAGCTGCGGGAGCTCGCCCGCTTCACTGAGGAAGCCATGCACGAGCGTTTCAGCGAGGATGCCCTTCGGGCCGTGCTCGCTTGCGAGCAGCGCTCTATGCAGGCCTGCCGGAGCTACTACGACCTGCTGGCCGACCGGTATCTGCCCAATGAGATGACTTCCGAAATGTATACGCTCTTTGCAACGCACATCCTGCTGGGTAAGCCTGAGATTGAACAGTATTTTGAGCAGCTGTGTGAGGACGCAAAAAACGCGCCGGTCTTCCAAGGCGGCAACCGCATCCTCTGGGTGCATTCCCTGCCATACTGGCAAAACTCCCTGCGCACGATCCTCAATTTCAGTGAAGAAAACCAGCTTTTGTGCTCTGATATGAGCTTTGATGCGCTTTTTGAGCCGGATCCGGAGCACCCTTATGAATCCATGGCACGCCGCCTTCTGGGCAACACCTTCAACGGCCCGATGAGCCGCCGTGCGGACAAAATTGCTGAAATGGCCCTAAAGCTGCACGCTAACGGCGTGGTTTTCTTCTGCCATTGGGGCTGTAAAAACACCATCGGCGGCGCTGGGCTCGTGAGGGACAGACTGGAACAGGAGGGCATCCCCATGCTTACCCTCGATGGGGATGGCTGCGACCGCCGCAACATCAACGATGGCCAAATGCGCACCCGATTGGAGGCTTTCCTGGAGCTATTGGAGGAGAGGAGACGCGCGCGATGATCCACTATATCTGCAAATACACGCCCATTGAGCTCTTTGCAGGCTTTGGAGCGGAATGCATCCGGCGGGAGCCTTTGGTGAGCGGCTTTGAGTTGGCCGACGGCGCTTCCCATCAAAATCTCTGCGCCTTTAGCCGTGCACTGCTGGAGGACTGCCTGCAAAACGGCACGGGGGAACTAATCCTTGTTAATTGCTGTGATTCGATCCGCCGTGTGTATGATATTTTACAAGAAAAAGGAGATTCCCCTTTTCTTTATTTGCTCGATCTTCCGCGCTGCGATACCGCCTGTGCACGCAAACGGTTTGCGCTGGAGCTGAAGCGGCTGGCGAACGCCTATGCCGCATACAGTAGGCGCGCCTTCTCCGCCGCACGGTTTCAGGCAGCCTTCGCCCCTCTGCCCGCCCCGCCCGCACGGCCCTATCTCAGCCTGCTCGGAGCACGTGCCTCGCAAGCCTTGCTGGAGGCATTGCAGAACTGCGTCTCCCTACCTGTGCAAAACGACACCTGCACGGGCAAACGCAGCGTTTCTCTCCCGGCCGATTGGATGCCGGACAACCTATGGGAGGCATATGCCTCCGCCCTTTTGGGCCAAACGCCCTGCATGCGCATGACAGATCCTACCGGACGCAGGCGCCTCACGGAAAGCCCCCGCCTGCGCGGCGTGATTTACCACACGGTAAAATTCTGTGATTATTATGACTATGAATACAGCCGCCTGAAGCAAGGCCAAATCCCGATGACCAAAATAGAAACCGACTATACCCCGCCGGCACCAGGCCAGTTGACAACGCGCATCGAAGCATTTCTAGAAACGCTGCCAAACACAAGCCTTCAAAAAAGGAAAGGAGAAGCGGCCAATATGAATCAAAACGCGATTTTTGCCGGCATCGACAGCGGCTCCACCTCAACAAACGCCGTGCTGCTTAACGCTGACAAGCATATCATCGCCTATTCCGTTATTCCAACCGGCGCACGTGCCGGGGAGAGCGCGCAGAAAGCGCTCGCGGTCGCTCTCCAACAGGCCGGCAGAAGAAAAGAGGAGATCGCCTGCACCGTTGCAACCGGCTATGGCCGCTCCCACATTGGGGCCGGCGGGCAGGGCGTGACGGAGATTACCTGCCACGCAAAAGGCGCCTTTTCCTCAATCCGCAGGTACGCACCGTGATTGATATCGGCGGGCAGGATAGCAAGGTAATCCGCCTCGACGAAACGGGGCGCGTGACAGATTTCGTGATGAACGATAAGTGTGCGGCTGGGACGGGGCGCTTCCTCGACATGATGGCGCGCACGCTGGAGTTGGATGTATCCCGCATGGGCGAAATGGATCGCGGGTGGAAGGAAACAGTTACGATCTCCAGCATGTGCACCGTTTTTGCAGAATCAGAGGTGGTCTCCCTGATCGCGCAAAATAAGCGCACGGCGGATATTGTGCACGGGCTCCATCAATCCGTCGCCACTAAGATCAGCGCGCTGCTCGCGCGGACAAAGGCGACGGGCTCTTATATGATGACCGGGGGCGTGGCAAAAAACGAAGGCGTGCGCCGGGCGATTGAAGAAAAAATCGGCGAACCGCTTATTCTGCCGGAAGAGCCGCAGATTTGTGGGGCACTGGGCGCGGCGCTGATTGCCTGGGAAGGATAGAAAAATATCTGGACTTACCCGCCCGCATACGAAGAAACCGCCTTATGCTTGCAATCAGCATAAGGCGGTTTCTGATAATATAAATCACATTTTTTACAATCCGCTCAATAAACCTCCAGCTTGCGCAGGGTTGGAAATGTTCTGCATTCGTCGATCGTGATCTTAATGCGCTGAGCCGTTGTCTTTTTCAGCAGGCAGATGCGTTTATGGCCGACCACCGTCGCCGCATATACCTTTTTCCACTTGCCATGTTTTTCTATAGAAACGGTGAATCGCTCAATATGCTGCCCGCAGGGCAGATATTCTCCCAGCACAACCTTGGAAAAAGTCACGGGCCTGCCGAGATCCACGATCATCTCCGCCTGTTCTGCATCGTCAACCGCGCGCCAGTATTCATCCTTATCCGTGCTCAGGGCCTTCTGCGCGGCGTGCGCCTCATCCGCTTCAGAAGAGGCCGAGGCCTTTGCATTCGCAGCAAGATTCTCACGGAAGGCGCTGCGCAGCGCATCGCCTATTTCCCGCAGCCGTTTCACATCCGGGTCTGCAAAGCGGCCGCGTTGATCCGGCGGGATATTGAGCAGAAGGGTCGCGTTCGCTCCCACGGAGTTGTAATAAATCTTCAACAGTTTTTTCAGGGAACGCACCTTCCGATCCTGGTTTTTATGATAAAACAGCCCGGACGAATCGAGGTATCCACTTCCGCAGGGAACCAAATGAGCTTCTTTGCGCCAGCGATTGCCTCACGGCTGCCGAGGTCACTGTCCGTAGAGTCTTTTTTTGCAAAATTTGAGTCGTCCTCCTGCTGGGAATCCGCCGCGATGCGTTCCACGTCCATCAGCGTGGAGGCACAACGCTCCATTCGGATTCGCGGCACTTACCCGCTTCATTGCCGCACCAGCGTACATCAGGCCCGCACACGCTAATGACCGCCTCAGGCTGCAACTCGCGGATGAGCGCGTAATAGCGCTCCCAGTCATACACCTGCTTTTTGCCGTTCGGCCCCTCGCCGCACGCGCCGTCGAACCACACGCAGAACAGCTCACCGTAGTTCGTCAGCAGTTCATGTAGCTGGTTGCAGTAATAATCGTCATAGGCTTTGCCAGTGCCATAAGCCTTCTCATGCCTATCCCAAGGGGATAGGTAAACACCGAATTTGATCCCGCCGCGCCTGCACGCATCGGATACTTCGCGCACCACGTCGCCCTTCCCGCCGCGCCACGGGCTGTTTTTCACGCAGTGATCGGTGAATTCGCTCGGCCAGAGGCAAAAGCCGTCGTGATGCTTTGCCGTGAGCAGCAGGCCGGTCATCCCGGCGGATTTGATTGCCGCGACCCATTGATCCGCGTCAAAATCCGTGGGATTGAAGAGCTTGGGATCCTCTGAGCCCACGCCCCACTCGTGCCCATTTTTCCCGCTGAAGGTGTTAATGCCAAAGTGCGCAAAGGCATAAAATTCCATCTCCTGCCACTTCAGCTGCCGATCAGACGGTACGACCGCTGCGGCGCGCTTGATGAGATCCTCATTTGCCATGTTATGTTGTAGCTCCTCTCGAGAGTTTATTGGTTGCAATGATATCCACGCCCGTGCCAAAATATTTGGGATCACAACGTCGCCAATTTCCACCGGCGCGTCGATCCGTGCTTCGTTGATGGCCGCCATGCAGTCGAACAGCTTCTCTTTCGGGAGAGGGGCGGCGCTTTTGACGCTGACAAGCGGATATGCCCCGCCGTTTACGCGCACTGTCGTTGTCAGGCTGCGCACGGGGGCGATACATTCCGTTTTCGCGTAAGCTTCACCGCGCTTGCAGGCATTCCCGCTCACGCCGGTGACCTCCCCCGCCTCGATCTGCGCGGAAAGCGCGCACCCGATTGGGCAGGCGACGCAGGTCAAAGTTTTCACCATAAGGGATCCTTCCTTTCACATAACCTCCGCAAATCCGAATTATCATACCATATTGCTCTGCCCGGTTCAACACTCAATTTGGATAAGACTTCGCTTCTCTCCGCAGGGAGCTTAGCACATCGCTGCGAATCGTCACAT
>ENA-OQDW01000032-OQDW01000032.1-human-gut-metagenome-genome-assembly--contig:-NODE-32-length-46721-cov-6.394278_pt1 | contig 46721 bp, 62 predicted proteins | sample MGYA00242784_ERZ504613 | MGnify/ENA primary metagenome ERZ504613 (study PRJEB26092, sample SAMD00036330) | human gut metagenome | host: Homo sapiens | study: EMG produced TPA metagenomics assembly of...
AGATGTCCTTCTTGAAGTTGAGGACCAGGTCTTCGGCGTTCATGCTGCCCCCATCCGTCGCGGTCTACGGGGCTAACGATATGGCACCGTGGGGACACATGTATGTCAATCCTGGTCTAACAGAGCCTAAAGAAATCCCACTCGCCAAGGCCTTTGCCGTCTTCGTTCCAGGCACCCTCGCACTGATAAGACGCCGTGGCGGAACCCCAGAGAAACGGGATGTTGTTCACGTTGCCCATGAATCCCCTTTCTATCATTCAACACGGTGGATACGTGTGGCGGAATTACGATTAAGATGACGTCAACTGATTTGAATCATAGGAGAACGACCAAAGCTGTTTGATTCAATAAATGAACTATGATTTCGAGGAGAGCGGAAAGAGGGATCACGTGAATATCAATGACTTCGATGTGCTCAATCGCATTAGCTCCATCATCAACAGCGAGTTTGGGTCAAACGATGCCGCCATCGCTCGATATCTCATCGCTCACATTAGGCGTTCGAGCGAAATCAATGTTGCCGCAATAACCCGCGATGCATTCGTGACCCGTTCCGCTGTTCGTCGTTTCTGCAATCGATTGGGCTACCAGTCTCTTAGCGATTTGAAAGAATCATTTACTCAGTCAGTCTTTCCAAGCGACTTAAGCCATCGAGAGGAGGAATTTGGCTACGAGGAATACAGGGCAGAGCTCGACGTTCGCATGATCGAGATGTTCGCTGAGGTTGAAAGCGGCGTGTCCGATATCGCTATTAAGCATCTTGTCGACGAAATTGATGGCCATAAAAACGTTGAAATCTGGTGCACCAATAATGTGAGCGCCAATCTCGTACGATTTCAGCAGGAAATGTTTTATGCGGGCAAGATAGTTCGCATAGTTGCTGGGGCTAACGTCGCGGAATTGAAAAACATGGGAGACGCTTCGCAGTCATTGATAATTCTCGTATCGGTCTCCGGGCTATTTGCGTCACAGGCGCGTGAGTATCTTGATTGCCGTTCGGGCAGGAAGATTCTAATTACTGCGTTTAGCAACGATGACAAATCGAGGTCTTTTGACCGTGTATATCGTCTTGGTAATGCGGGAAACGGAATTGACCGACTCGGCGTTTATTCGAAATACGCCATGACTTATTTTTTCGACTTGCTATCGTCGTGTTACTTGAGTCGCTACCCCTGCACCAAGGGGGAGCCGCTCTATGGGTCTACTTTGGCCTGGCCCGAGTAGTTGCGGCTTTACAGTTCTCTCGCCTGGAGAATGAACGTGGATAATCTGCCACTTTGGCCTTAGAGCCGCGCTAAAAGTGGGAGATAATCCACGCTCGATCGTGGCGTGGAAGCCCGATCTCGACCTATATATAGGTGCAAATAAGCCGGTATCGAAGTTCGATACTGAAGGTGTACTCCACTACACCAAAGTGTTACCTCGGGAAACGTCACCTCAGTATCCAAAACCACCGTCCTTCATATCCAAACTCAACAAAACCGCAGGTCACAGCTATATAGATACGCCCGGCACCGTGTATCTAGAGGTTTTCGTTGACAGCCCCCAAGGTTGCATCGTATTATCTTTTTCGTTCGCGGGGGCGGCGGTCCAAAAGACCAAAGGACCTGCGGATACTTGAACGATTGGGAGTTTGCCCGAGTGGTTAATGGGGACGGGCTGTAAACCCGTTGGCTCTGCCTACATAGGTTCGAATCCTATAGCTCCCACCGTCAAGTGCCTGTATAGCTCAGTCGGTAGAGCACTTCGTTGGTAACGAAGAGGTCACCAGTTCAAGTCTGGTTGCAGGCTCCATCCGGCGGTGTAGCTCAGTTGGTTAGAGCACACGGTTCATACCCGTGGCGTCACTGGTTCGAATCCAGTCACCGCTACCATAGGTAACACGGTGGCTTCTCAATAGTATGTTGAGAGGCCACTATGGTATAAAGGCAAAGTCCCGTCCGGGGACGACCTGTTTAGAGGAGGGCTTTATGGCCAAAGAGAAGTTTGAGCGCACTAAGCCGCATGTTAACATCGGCACCATTGGTCACGTCGACCACGGCAAGACCACGCTGACCGCTGCCATCACCAAGGTTCTCTCCGAGACCGAGGGCTGCAAGGCTGACTTCACTGCGTTCGAGAACATCGACAAGGCTCCGGAGGAGCGCGAGCGCGGCATCACGATCTCCGTCTCCCACGTTGAGTACGAGACCGCTGCCCGTCACTACGCTCACGTTGACTGCCCGGGCCACGCTGACTACGTCAAGAACATGATCTCCGGTGCTGCTCAGATGGACGGCGCTATCCTGGTCATCGCCGCTACCGACGGCCCCATGGCTCAGACCCGCGAGCACATCCTGCTCGCCCGTCAGGTCGGCGTTCCCTACATCGTCGTCTTCCTGAACAAGTGCGACATGGTCGACGATGACGAGCTCATCGACCTCGTCGAGATGGAGACCCGTGAGCTCCTCTCCGAGTACGATTTCCCCGGCGACGACATCCCCGTCATCCGTGGCTCCGCTCTGGGCGCTCTCGAGGCGACGCCAAGTGGATGGACGCCATTCGCGAGCTCATGAAGCCGTCGACGAGTACATCCCGACGCCTGCTCGTAACAACGACCTCCCGTTCCTGATGGCCGTTGAGGACGTTATGACCATCTCCGGCCGTGGTACCGTTGCTACTGGCCGTGTCGAGCGCGGTGAGCTCAAGCTCAACGAGCCCGTCGAGATCGTCGGCATCAAGGATACCCAGAACACCGTCGTTACCGGTATCGAGATGTTCCGTAAGTCCATGGACTTCTGCGAGGCTGGCGACAACGTCGGTCTGCTGCTCCGCGGCATCAAGCGTGAGGACATCGAGCGCGGCCAGGTTCTCTGCAAGCCCGGTTCGGTTACCCCGCACACCAAGTTCACCGGCGAGATCTACGTTCTGACCAAGGAGGAGGGCGGCCGTCACACCCCGTTCTTCGATGGTTATCGTCCTCAGTTCTACTTCCGTACCACCGATGTTACCGGTACGGTCAAGCTCCCCGAGGCACCGAGATGGCTATGCCTGGTGACCACATCACCATCGAGGGCGACCTCATCCACCCGATCGCCATGGAGGAGGGCCTGCGCTTCGCTATCCGCGAGGGTGGCCACACCGTCGGTTCGGGCATCGTCTCCACGATCATTGAGTAAATTAGCTCTTTGATATAGCTGACTTAGAGAACCCGGCACTTATATGGGTGCCGGGTTCTTTTCTGCAATGGATATTGAGCCGTTGCTGGTGTCGAGAGGATCGATAATGGTCCTGGATGCACCGTCGATTAGCTCTCGATGGCTTCATTGATGTGTTCCAAATATGAATGGATCCACCGAGAACCAATTGACTCGAGGTTTTCATTGACAGCACTTACGTGGAGCTGATAAAGTAACAACTCGTGCCCGTACGGGGCGGAAATGAAAGGTTCAGGATACATGCGTACTCTAGTTACTCTTGCGTGCACTGAGTGCAAGCGCCGCAACTATACGACCACCAAGAACAAGTCGACCATGCCTGATCGTATGGAGATCAAGAAGTATTGCCCCTGGTGCCGTCATCACACGCTGCACAAAGAGACTCGCTAGTCTCTAGTCACATACGCCAGTAGTTCAATTGGTAGAGCATCGGTCTCCAAAACCGAGTGTTGAGGGTTCGAGTCCTTCCTGGCGTGCCAGTCATTATTCCGTAAGCTCCCACTTGGGGCTTACGGTTTACTCATGTATAAGCGCATTGCGCGGAGGTAACCCAAATGGCCAACAAGAAGAACAAGAAGAAGGCCCAGCAGCCGGCGCCAGCCAACAACGCTGCCGCCAACTCCAAGGTTGAGGCCAAGAAGGCCGTTGCCAAGAAGAACGAGAAGGCTGCGAAGTCCAAGAAGAACGAGAAGCCTGGTTTCTTTGCCCGCACCAAGAAGTATTTCGCTTCGGTGAAGTCCGAGATGAAGCGTGTCACGTGGCCCGATAAGAAGGAGCTCGTGAACTACTCGGTCGTCGTTTGCGCTTCTCTGATCGTCGTCGGCGTCGTCATCGCTCTGCTCGATGCTGGCTTTGGCGAGGCTCTTGCTCTGTTCTCTGGATTGAGGGGCTAAACCATGTCTAAGCGTTGGTACGTCGTTCACACTTACTCTGGATACGAGAACCGCGTTAAGTCCGATCTCGAGCATCGCATCGAGACTATGGGCATGCAGGACCGTATCTTTGATATCGAGATTCCTATGGAGCGTGTCACCGAGATTAAAGAGGGTGGCAAGCGTGAGACCAAGGATTCCAAGATCTTCCCGGGTTATGTCCTGGTCCGCATGGAGATGGATGACGATGCTTGGACGTGCGTTCGTAACACGCCTGGCGTCACCGGTTTCCTGGGCGGCAACGGCAAGCCCGCTCCGCTTTCCCGCGACGAGTACAACAAGATGACTCGTCGTCCCGGTAAGGGCGATTCGCCCAAGCGCACCTCGGTCGATATTCAGGTCGGTACGTCCGTCCGCGTCACCGATGGCCCGCTTACCGACTTTGATGGCAAGGTCTCCGAGGTTAACACCGAGCTGGCAAGCTCAAGGTCACGCTGATGATCTTTGGCCGCGAGACGCCGGTTGAGCTCGACTTTAACCAGGTCGCTGTCATCGCTTAAGTTTTCGTCCGTTCGCGCGAGCGTGCTTCTTCTGTGACTGCTCATCTCAGGAGTGCTTCTAACACGTGCGTGCTTACGATATAGCAAGTACTTCACACTCGTGATTCGAAAGGAATGACCATGGCTGAGAAGAAGGTTGCCAACGTCATTAAGCTCCAGATTCCTGCTGGTGCAGCTAACCCCGCTCCTCCCGTCGGCCCCGCTCTGGGCGCTGCTGGCGTGAACATCATGCAGTTCTGCCAGGCCTTTAACGCCGAGACGCAGGACAAGAAGGGCGACATCATCCCCGTTGAGATCTCTGTCTACGAGGATAAGTCCTTCTCCTTCATCACCAAGACCCCGCCGGCGGCTCACCTCATCAAGAAGGAGCTGAACCTCAAGTCTGGTTCCGCTAAGCCCCAGGCCGACAAGGTTGGTCAGCTCTCCCAGGAGCAGCTCACCAAGATCGCCGAGATCAAGATGCCGGACCTCAATGCCAACGACATTGACGCCGCCAAGAAGATCATCGCCGGTACCGCCCGCTCCATGGGCGTCACCATCGCTGAGTAGCGATTTCTTTAGGTAATGACGGGTGCTCTGACCGGGGCGCCCGTTATATGTGTGCAATAGGGCACACGATACGATGTGGGAGGGCTCACGCCCGTTTAACCACAGGAGGTAATGCACATGGCTAAGCATGGTAAGAGCTATAACGCCGCTGCGAGAAGATCGACCGCGCCACGCTCTACACCCCCCTTCAGGCTGCCAAGCTCATCAAGGAGCTCGACACCGCCAAGTTCGACGAGACCGTCGAGGCCCACTTCCGTCTGGGCATCGATACTCGTAAGGCTGACCAGAACATCCGTGGTTCCATCTCCCTTCCCCACGGCACCGGCAAGACCGTTCGTGTTGCCGTCTTCGCCGAGGGCGAGAAGGCCCGCGAGGCCGAGGCTGCCGGCGCCGACATCATCGGTTCCGACGAGCTCGTCGCCCAGATCCAGAAGGGCGAGATCAACTTCGACGCCGCTATCGCTACGCCGAACATGATGGCCAAGGTTGGCCGCATCGGTAAGATCCTTGGTCCCCGTGGCCTCATGCCGAACCCCAAGCTCGGCACCGTGACCATGGACGTCGCCAAGATGGTCTCCGAGCTCAAGGCCGGCCGCGTTGAGTATCGCGCCGACCGCTACGGCATCTGCCACGTGCCCCTGGGCAAGAAGTCCTTCTCCGAGCAGCAGCTCGTCGAGAACTACGCTGCCCTGTACACCGAGATCCTGCGCGTCAAGCCCTCTTCTGCTAAGGGCAAGTACGTCAAGTCCATCTCCGTGTCTTCCACCATGGGCCCTGGCGTCAAGGTCGATCCCGCTGTCCAGCGTGACTTCCTGCTGAGTAACTAACTGTTACTGCCTGAACAAAGCAAGCATTGCTAAAGAGACCCGGTTCTGCCTCGCGCGGGACCGGGTTTCTTGCTATCTCGGGGCAAAACCACCTCAAAGTGGACAGTGTCCCATTTGTGGTGGTTACCAGGGGGTTCTGGCGGTAGAGGACTCGATGGCCTCGTGGCGTTTGAGCTCGCGGCGCATGGTTTGCGAATTGAGCCAGGCTGCCTGCCAGCCACGGATGGGGTAGCTCGCTTCGTCCAGCTCAAACTGCGTATAGCCACAGGCGTTGATGATCGTTGCCCCGCATGCGTGCTGACGTTCGCGTTGAAAGTCGCGACCATAGCATTGGTGCACATGCCCGTGCACCATGTAGTCGGGATTCCAGGATTCGAGTGCTGTGTTAAAGCATTCGAATCCTCGATGCGGCAGATCATCCAGATCGCCCACGCCGGCGGCGGGTGCATGGGTCAGCAGAATGTCGCAGCCGCCGACCATCCTCACTTTGCGGGACAGCTTGCGCACACGCTTGGCCATCTCGCGCTCGGTATACATGTTGGCACCGTCTCGGTAGCGCATGGAGCCGCCAAGCCCCGCAATGCGGATGCCGCGATACACGTACACGGTGTCTTCGACACAAATGCAGCCGCCCGGTGCATGACGCGCATAGCGGTCATCGTGATTGCCACGCACGTAGATGAGCGGTTTGTTGATGACCGTGACCAAAAACTCAAGATAATCCGGGTCCAGATCTCCTGCGGATAAAATCAAATCGATACCCTCAAAGCGCTCCTTGCGAAAGCACTCCCATAGGCATCGTTCTTCGGTATCGGCTATGGCAAGGATTTTCATAGGGCGCGGACCTTCGGCTCATCGTCGAGTTGCGGAATGGTGCCCACCACGTTGTCGGCCAGCCAGTCCATCTCGACGATTTGCGTGCTCGGCAGCGGGGGAAAGCCCTCGATCTGCACCACGCCGTCTTGGCTATGGAGCTCGCCGCCAAATGGATTGATGGAGCCCTCGACGATGCCATTGCGGAGCAGCTGAACAAGCTTACGCGTCTGATAGGGCAGGCCCGGAGCGTAGCGAATATCGATGACGCCGGAGCTCATACCGTACCAGTAGTTGACGGCGCGCACCTGCTGGTCATCGGCGGTCTCGTCCCATGTGCCGTGCAGTAGGCTGCGTACGATGAGTTCGTAGTAACGGCCCCAGTTCCATACCGGCATAGCAATACCGGTAACTTCCTTGCCGTTTACCAGACGGTGAAGCCCGTAGGCGGTGGGGTCCTCGAGAGACTTGGACATATCGGCGCCGGTCATGACGCTCACGCCCTCGCGACACATGGCTTCGGCAAGACCGCCGGCGGGAACATCTCCCCAAGTGAGGATAATCTGCGCACGAGGTCGAGCAGCGAGGCACCGATAGCGAAGGCGTTGATTTCGCTCAGCGCGCCCGAGGCGAAGACCGACGCATGGTAGCCAATACGGTGGTTGTCGGCCATGCTGGCGGCAAGGCGCCCAGTAGGAACTTGGCCTCGTACATCTTTCCAAAGTACGAGCGGACGCTTTGGTGGGGAAGGCCGATTGAGCAGTTAAGGAACCGCACCTGGGGATACTCGACTGACGCCCTGAGCGTGTATTCCATGAGCCGGTGTGAGGTCGAGAAGATGACGTTCGCCCCGTGCTTTACGGCTGTCTCGACGGCGGCGTAGAACACGTCCGAATCGTGGCAGTCCTCGAACGCCTCGGTGCGCACGATGCCGCCAAAGTGCTCATCAAGATACCGGCGGCCCTGGTCGTGTAGGCTGTCCCAGCTCGACGTGGCACAGGGAAACTCGTGGATAAAGGCGATTCGCATGGGATTGGCAGTGGAGTAGACGGTCTTGCTCATAAAGAAGTTGAGCACGCCCGAGGTAGCTTTTGTCGGTGCGCCCTCTTTCTCGTTGGGCTGCGGCGCTTCGACAAGATCGACTTTGTCCTCGTCGCTTTTGCCGGCAATGACAAGCTCGCGCCAAATCTTGCACAGACGGTTGACGACGATATCCGTCGGCGTATCCAGCAGACGGTCCTGGTTGTAGACGTTGAGGTAGACGAGCATGGCATCGGCAGGCGTAATGTCCAAGTGGTCGCCGCCCGCGCGAAGATAGGCGCGCTTAAAGAGCAGGAAGGTGTGACGTAGGTAGTCGACCTTCTTTTGAGGCCATTTTTCGACAAGATCTTGGCCGAGCATTTTGGCAAGCATCTCGTAGCTGCCTCGCGCGAAAACTCAATCTCGTACAGGGGGCATACGTACCAAAAGGCGCAAAACTCACCGTACAGGCGGCTCTCGACGGAATCCCACTTACCGGGGTACAGACGCGTCACCTTGGCCGAAACCGTCGGAGCGTCAAGGAATTTGAGGACGCTGACACGCTTGTTGCCCTCTTGGACGTAAAAGCGGTGCATGAACTCGGTGACGATGATGGGGTCGCGGTAGCCCTCGGAGATTTGGATATCGTAGAGGTTGGACCATTTGCGGGCGAATTCGGTATTCCAGGGGAGCAGCGGCATAAAGTTACACGAAAAGGCGGACTGGCGACCTTTGGTAACCGTGCCGACGACCATTTCGAGCGGAATGTCCCGCAGGCCGATGTTCTCGCGCTGCCCGCAGGGAAGCTGGGCGACCAAGCTGTCGAGGTCCGTAAGATATGGATGCTCGCTTTGGCTGATGGCGCGACGGCGTCCCTGTTCGCCGCGCTTGCGCGCTTGACGATAGGCCTCTTCCATGGTGTCTACTCCCTTAGTCGTTTAAACAACGATATGAACCATGGTACCACGATGCGAAACCACCACAAAGGTGCCTGTCCCCTTTGCGGGTGGTTTTAGGCGATGATGGGGGCGATGGCGCGGATGCAGGCGTCGGCTGCCGTAAAGGTGGTGCTGTCGTCACTGACGATAAAGATGATCTTACCCTTAATGCCAAAGTTGCCGATCTCGCTAAAGAGCACGTAGGGTTCCTTGTCAAAGCCCGAGATGGGTGAAACGGCGACCTTGGTGGCACAGGCGAGCTCGTCTGCCAGCGCATCGAGCGAGTCCCACTTTGACGTATCCTTCACCGCGACGGGAACGACAACGCGTCCAAAGGGCATGAGGTGCACGAGTGTGTTCTTGGAGATGTTGGAGTTGGGGACGATGATGGTCTGTCCGCAGGCGTCCTCGATGGTCGTGTGGCGCCAAGTGATGTCCTGGACCACGCCCGACACGCCGCCGACCTCGATATTGTCGCCGGGCTTGATGATGCCCATAAAGGTCACTTGCATGCCGCCGATAAGGTTTGATAGCGTGTCCTGAAAGCCGAGCGAGATGGCGATGCCGCCGACGCCAAGAGCGGCGACGAGCGCGTTTGCGTTAATGCCAAAGCAGTTGTCGAGGATAAAGCTGCCGCCGATCATCCAAATGACGGCACGCGCGATGTTGATGAAGATGCTCGATGCGGGAAGCGGGTTGTCGTCTCGGTTGAGTAGGTGGCGCAGGGTCTTGGATGCCACCTTGGCGGCGATGGCGGTGACTATTACCAAGATGACGGCCCAGATGATGTTGTGGACCCAGCGCTGCTCAAAGAAATGAAGAATCGGTTCAAACAATTCCATGTAGGGAAAACCTCCTAATGATCATTCAACCATGATACCCACCAAAAAGCCCGTCCGATCACATCGGACGGGCCGATAACTTGAGATGGGGTGGCCGCGGTGGCGTAAGCTGGGCCGCCGGCGAGCACGCCGGCAAGGAGTGCGGCGGTCAAGCAAGACGGGGAAGGAGTCTTCTCATGGCAGTTTCCTTAGTTCTTAACCAGTGGTTCCTGCTGACGCTGGATTATCGACATGATATGCGAAAACCGTCGCAAAGGTATCTGTTCCTTTGCGGCGGTTTTGACGTTTGCGCAGATAAAACCTGCCAAAATAAACCTGTCCCTTATTGGCAGGTTTTAGCTCAGCAGCATGCGGTCGTTGGCGAGCTCGCGCCCGAGACCTCCTCGAACTTCTGCAGCAGGTCGGCCACGGTGAGCGACTTCTTTTCGTCGCCGGCCACGTCGTAGATCACATGGCCTCGTGCATCATGATCAGACGGTTGCCCAGACGGATAGCGTCATTCATGTTGTGCGTAACCATGAGCGTGGTCAGATGGTTTTCGTCGACAATCTCCTCGGTCAGGTTGAGCACCTTAGAGGCCGTCTTGGGGTCGAGGGCCGCCGTGTGCTCGTCGAGCAGCAACAGGCGCGGCTTGGTGAGCGTGGCCATCAGCAGGGTGAGTGCCTGGCGCTGGCCGCCCGAGAGCAGGCCGACCTTGGCGTTGAGGCGCGTGTCCAGACCGAGGTCCAGGCGCTTGAGCAGCTCAACGTACTCGTCCTTCTCGGCCTTGGTGACGCCCCACGAAAGACCGCGACGCTGGCCGCGGCGCTTGGCGAGGGCCAGGTTTTCGGCAATTTGCATGTCGGCTGCGGTGCCGCGCATGGGGTCCTGGAACACACGGCCCAGGTACTTGGCGCGCTGCGACTCGCTCAGACGCGAGATGTCGGTGCCGTCGAGCTCAATAACACCCGAATCAAGCGGATACACGCCGGCGATCATATTGAGCAGCGTGGACTTGCCGGCGCCGTTGCCGCCAATCACGGTTACAAAGTCGCCATCGTTGAGGGTGAGGTCGACGCCGGTGAGCGCGCGCTTCTCGGTGACGGTGCCCTTGTTAAAGGTCTTCTTGACGTGCGAGAGCTTAAGCATCTGCCTCATCTCCCTTCGTGTAGGAGCTGCGGAGCTTATAGCGCTCCCAAACCACGGGCACGCACAGGGCCACGGCGACGATCACGGCGGAGAGCAGCTTCATGTCGTTGGCGTCCATGCCCAGTTGCAGCACGATGGCGCGGATGAGGAAGTACGCCACGGAGCCAAAGACGGCGGAGGCCAGACGGACGGAGAACTGCGTGAGACCGCCGGGCAGCAGGCGGCCGAGCACCTCGCCGATGACGATGGCGGCAAGACCGATAACGATGGCGCCGGTACCCATGCCAATGTCGGCATACTTCTGGCTCTGGCAGATGAGCGCACCCGAAAGGCCAATGAGGGCGTTGGAGAGCACGAGGGCGATCATTTTGGTGGAGTTGGTGTTGACGCCTAGGGCGCGGATCATGTACTCGTTGTTGCCGGTGGCACGCAGCGCCGAGCCGATCTCGGTGCCAAAGAACCAGTACAGGATGGCGACGATGGCCACGGCCAGCACAATGCCTAGGATAATGGCAACAGTGGACTGCGGCAGGCCCGTCATGTTGCTGACGGATGAGAAGATAGTGCCCTTGGCAAGGATGGGCGTGTTGGACTTGCCCATGATGCGCAGGTTGATGGACCACAGACTGATCTGCGTAAGGATTCCGGCGAGGATTGCGGGAATCTCAAAGACGGTGGTCAAGATGCCCGTGACGGCACCGGCGATGGCGCCGGCGCACATGCCGGCCAGCACGGCGAGCAAGGGGTCGACGTTATTGTTGACGATGAGTACGGCGCAGACACAGCCGCCGAGGGCAAAGCTGCGTCGCAGGTCATATCGGGGATGTCGAGCAGGCGGAACGTGATAAACACGCCAAGCACCATAATGCCCCAGAGGACGCCCTGCGAAACGGCGCCCTGCAATGCAATGAGCATGCTTCATACCTCCTAGGATAGGGTGGACACGTGATTTTCCATAATAGCGGTACCAATGCATAAAAGAGCTGCGGACGGATGTTTTGTCTCATCCGAAACAAGCAGGGCGAACGCCGGTCTTTAGCGTTCGCCCCAAGGACTCAGATATTGAATAACGCGGCTGTGGCGCGCGTGCGGGCCCTAGACGCGTTACCGCGCATGGCGCTACTCGTCCAGAGCGGAAAGGTCGATGCCCAGGGCCTCGGCCGTCTCGTCGTTCTTGACGACGACCAGGTCCTTGCTCAAGAGGTGCTTGATCGGCATATCCTCGGGCTTGGCCTCGCCCTTCAGGATCTTAACGGCCATCTCGCCCGCGGCGTAGCCCAGGTCCTTATAGTTGATGGAGAGGGTGAACAGGCCGCCGGCCATGCACATACCCTCCTCGCCGGTCACGAAGGGGAGCTTATTCTCCTTGCAGATCTGGCCGACCTGCGAAGCGCCCGCGGCGATGGTGTTATCGGTGGGGGAGTACAGCGCGTCGACCTTGCCCACGGCGGACTCGACGACGGACTGAATCTCGTTGGAGCTCGAGACGGTGAAATCGGTGTACTCGAGGCCCAGCTTGTCGAGTTCCTTCTTGGCGGCCTTGATCTGGACGTCGGAGTTGGACTCGGCGGTGCAGTAGAGCAAGCCGACCTTCTTAACGTCGGGCAGGACCTTCTGCATCATCTCGAGCTGCTCGGCGACCGGGGTGAGGTCGGAGGCGCCCGTGACGTTGGTGCCGGGCTTGTCGTTGTCCTGGACCAGGCCGGAGGCGGCGTAGTCGGTGATGGCGCAGCCCACGATGGGGATATCGGCCGTGGCACCGGCGGCAGCCTGCGCGGCGGGCGTGGCGATGGCATAAATCAGGTTGACGTTGTCGCCCACAAACTTGTCGGCGATGGACTTACACGTGGACTGGTCGTTCTGGGCGTTCTTCTGGTCGATCTTGACCTTAAGGCCGCTCTCCTTGATGGCCTTGACAAAGCCGTCGTTGGCGGCATCGAGTGCGGAGTGCTCGGTGAGTTGCAGAACGCCGATGGTGTAGTCGGAACCGGCGGCAGCAGAGCCGGAACCAGAGTTGCCGCCGCATCCGGCGAGCGGGGCGAGCGCGAGCAGACCGGCGGAGACCAGAAGGCTCCTGCGGCTGATGGTGATGTCCTTCATATCATTACCCCCAGTATAAAAATGGCTGGAAACACTGCACTGGGACAAAGTGCAAGTGGAACTATAGTAGCGCTGATGTCCATTTTTACAACAGCCTGGCGGGTTTTTTAATACAGAATCGGATGGGCGGTACGGGTAGTCGAATGGGCGGCGGAGGGTCTTATGCGGCGGAGGAGGCATCGTCCTCGTCCAGGACGGCGAAGAGCTTCTTGCCGTCAAGGAGACGTGTGGTGACGTTTCTCATGCGGCCGATCTCAACGGTACGCAGCGTGTCGTCGGCGCCTCGCGCGTCATAGACCGTTCCCAGCAAATACGAGATGCCGTCTCGTTGCTTGATAGCAAAGGGCCGGAGTGTCATCCGCGCCACTTCGACCTCTCCGCGTGCCGTGACACTCGAAATATCAAAACTCACCGTGGTTCCGTGGTCGATGGCCTGCTCGATGAGCTCGCAGGCATCGATGCGCTTGACGGGCGTGCGTGTGGCCTTGGTGGATTTGTCGCCTGCGCTTGGAGCAGGCTCGGGTGCATCGAGGTAGCCGCGAACGTCGGCACTCGCCATGGCGACCAGGTGCTGCGCTATGCTCTTTCGAATGGCGATGGGCGTGGAGCGGTTGCGCATGACCATGCCGTGGAGCCGGATGATCTCTTCGTCGGTGAGCGGACGGGTCAAGAGTCGATAGCCCACGCCGCGCTTGTACTCAATTTCGTATCCGGCATGGCGAAGTGCGGAGATGGCGGTGTAGATGCTGCGCCGCGCCGCCGAGATGGGCATGCGGGCGGGGTCGTCGGGATGGGCGAGACGCCGGATCAACTCATCGGAAAGCATGGCCTTGTCCTCGCCGGTGTTTTCGCTTAATAGTTGCAGGATGCGAACGGCGCGATAGGCTGCCATCGAGGCGGCGCCCCTCGTCGTGGTCTCGTAAGTTTCAACAGCGGTTTCGGTCATGGCGTCCACGTCCTTTCCGTTTTGGGTGGCGACGGTATGGAGCCTAGGGCGCGGGGCTTTCCCAGGGGCGCAGAGCACTCTGGCGGTCGGTAGTCGTCGCAAGCGGCGGGTCGAGTTTCAACAGCCCTGCTCAACTGACCAAAATCTTGCCAAAAGCTTGACGGATACTGTTGAAAAAGCGCCCCTCGGCTTGCCGAGAGGCGCTGGCGTGATGCGCTGGAACGCGTTTGGTGGCGCTGTGGCGATTAGAAGTCGGCGTTGCCCACGGTGCGCGGGTGCGGCAGGACGTCGCGGATGTTGCCCACGCCGGTCAGATACATGACCAAGCGCTCGAAGCCCAAGCCGTAGCCGGCGTGCTTGCAGGAACCGTAGCGGCGCAGGTCAAGGTAGTACTTGTACTGCTCGGGATTCATGCCCAGGTCCTTGATGCGGGCCTCGAGCAGATCCAGGCGCTCCTCGCGCTGGGAGCCGCCGATAATCTCGCCGATACCGGGAACCAGGCAGTCGGCGGCGGCGACGGTCTTGCCGTCCTCGTTCATGCGCATGTAGAACGCCTTGATCTCGGCCGGGTAGTCGGTTACGAAGGTCGGTCGCTTAAAGTGCTCCTCGGTCAGGAAACGCTCGTGCTCGGTCTGCAGGTCGATGCCCCAGCTGACGGGGTAATCAAACTGGTGGCCAGCAGCGACTGCCTGCTCCAGGATTTCGACAGCCTCGGTGTAGGTAACGCGGGCAAAGTCGGAGTTTGCCACATGGTCCAGGCGCTCGATCAGGCCCTTGTCCACAAACTTGTTGAGCATATTGAGCTCGTCGGGGCAGGTGGCCATAACGTCCTTAAGGACGTACTTGAGCATGGCCTCGGCGTTATCCATGTAGTCGTTCAGGTCGGCAAAGGCCATCTCGGCTCGATCATCCAAAACTCGGCGGCGTGGCGCGTGGTGTTGGAGTTTTCGGCGCGGAAGGTGGGGCCAAAGGTGTACACGTCGCCAAAGGCCATGGCAAAGTTCTCGGCATTGAGCTGGCCGGACACGGTAAGGCTCGCGTGCTTGCCAAAGAAGTCCTGGCTCCAGTCGACCTCGCCGGACTCGGTGAGGGGCGGATTTTTGGGGTCGAGCGTGGTCACGCGGAACATTTCGCCGGCGCCTCGCAGTCACTCGTGGTGATGATGGGGGTGTTGACGTAGACAAAGCCCTGCTCCTGGAAGAAGCGGTGGATGGCGGCAGCCGCGACAGAACGGATGCGGAACACGGCGCGGAACAGGTTGGTGCGCGGGCGCAGGTGCTGCTGGGTGCGCAGGAACTCGACGGTTGCGCGCTTCTTCTGCAGCGGGTAATCCGGGGCGCTGACGCCCTCGACCTCGATGGAGGTGGCAGAAAGCTCGAAGGCTGGGGCGCATCGGGGGTCAGCTTGACGGTGCCGGTGCAAATGAGTGCGGCCGAGACGTTTTGATGGGCGATCTCGTCGTAGTTGTCGAGTGCCTCGCGGTTCATGACGACCTGCAGGTCGCGGAAGCAGCTGCCGTCGTTGAGCGTAACAAAGCCAAAGTTCTTCATGTCGCGGATGGACTTGACCCAGCCGGCGACGGTGACGGTCTGGCCGCCAAGCGACTCGGCATCGGCGTAAAGCTGCGCGATTTTGGTGCGGTTCACGTATCCTCCCATAACGGTTGAATGATAGTTATCCATACAGTTCGATATTCTAGCAGCTCGGCTCATTTGGGCTATACAGATAAGGCATTGGCGGGATGGTTTTTCAAACGAAAAGCGCCCACGGCAAATGCTCGTGGGCGCTTTTCGTGTTGCCTTTTGGCTGTGTGGCGCGGGGCCTGGCTACTTGGTCTTGGCTACCAGCAGCGGGTCGCCCAGCTTGACGAGCGGGTTGCCGCCGATAAGCGTTCCGGACTCGCCGACATGGTCGATGCTCTTAAGACGATCGAGCTCGGAGATGATGACGGTCACGATGTCCTCGTGGCCGGCGGCCTTGATGGCCTCGCGATCGAAGCTGATGAGCGGCTGGCCGGCCTTGACCGTGTCACCCATCTCGACAAAGCGGGCAAAACCCTTGCCGTTCATTTCCACGGTGCCCAGGCCGACATGGATGAACACGCGAAGACCGTCCTCGGTAATCATGCCGATGGAGTGGTTGGTGACGGTGGTGGCACCGATGCGGCCGTTGGCGGGCGCATAGATGGTGCCGGTAATGGGCTCGATGCCATAGCCCTGGCCAAGCATGCCCGAGGCGATCGTCTCGTCGGGAACTTCGTCCAGGTTGACGAGCACGCCGTTGACGGGGGCATAGATGACGCCTTCGCGGGTGGCGAAGCTCGCTGCGGGCGGAACGGACGCCTCGCCGGTCGAGGTGAAGGTGGACTTAAGCGAATCGAGCAGACCCATAGTTGCCTCCAACTTAAATAGGCGCATATCGCGCGTTTGGTTTGCCGGAAACGTTTCATATCTGTTTCGCGGCTTGGTCAACACCCCCTATTCTACGCTGCTCAGCGATACCTCTGAGCTGGGATTATGTGATATATCAGTTGAAGGGAAACTTATTGCTGGCGTGTTTCTGCGTCACGGGTTCAAGTGGGGTAGCTTGAAGGCGAAAAACAAGGGCGCATAATTTGCGCGAAGGGAGCACATATGATTGTCGAGAACCATGCGCTGTGGGGCGAGGAGCCGACCGAGGAATATCCGGCGACGTTTACGTATTTGGGTGCCGAGCCGCTGCCCGATAAACCGAATGGTCGCCGCCCTGCCGTGATTATCTGCGGCGGAGGTGCGTTTACGCATATCGCTCCGCATGAGCAGGATCCCGTGGCGTTTGCGTTTTTGGATCACGGTTACCAGGCCTTTGTGCTCAACTATGTCACGAGTTCTACGGGTGACGTGAGCTTTCCGCGCCCCCAGGCGGATCTTGCCAAGATGGTCGCCACGGTGCGCGCCAACGCCGACGAGTGGCATGTCGATCCTAAGCGCGTGTGCGTCGTGGGATTCTCGGCGGGCGGTATGATCTGCGCTTCGCTGGCAACGCAATGGAAGACTGGTCCCTTCGCGGGCTTGGCAGGGGCGCGCGCGGACGACATTCGTCCCGATGCCGTGGTGCTAGGTTATCCATTGCTCGACTTTGCCTATGTGCGCGACATGCAGACGCGCGATCCGCGCATTGACTTGCGTGTGCCCAAGACGGGCGGCAAGACGGGGCGCGATCTTCTCAACGACTACCTGTCGATGGTGACGGGTGGCGAGGCAACTGACGAGCATTTGGCTGATATCTGCCCCACCACGCATGTTTCGCGTCAGATGCCGCCGACCTTTGTGTGGGGCGTGTCCGACGACAAGACGGCGCCGATCGCGCAGGTCTATCCGTTTGCGCAGCGCATGGCCGAGGAGGGCGTCGCTTGCGAGATGCACGTCTTTGACCAGGGCGGTCACGGCCTTTCGCTCGGCAACGCCAACACCGCGGTCGACAACGAGGACAAGCAGGTGGCAGTCCGTCCTTGGATCCGCCTGGCCTTCCGTTTCCTGGAGCGCCATATGTAAAAGTAGACTACTTGCCCGTTTCAAAAAGTCTGCTTAGAGGAGGAGCCATGCTTGAGGTACGTATGTGGTTTTGGCCCAGACGCCGGTGGGGAGCAAGCGCGGCGAGGTGACGTTTTCACATGGGGTGAACGGCGCGCTCAGGGCAGTACTAAACGTCAGGGGTCTCAATATCGCTCTCTCGGGTGCCCGCGCTGAGTGCGATTTCTTTGAGCTCTCGGGTACTATCTCCCACGTCTTGATGGGCAAGGCGCCCTTTACATGCACGGGGTCGGTTGAGGGTGATCGACTCACTGCTACCGCGCGGTCGGGTTCCATTTCGATCTCGCTGAGCGGTATGCGCAAAGAGCTTTCGGGGCGCACCGCATAAAGTTTGCGCAGGTAAACATCGGTATTTGACTTTATAAAATAGTTCAGAGCGCTATCATTTGTCGTTACGAGTTGGTTAGCCCCGGTAAACGGTTAACCGCGTCTAACGAAAGGATGAGCGCGTGAAGCTCGATACACTCGAGATTGGAAAGGACGCCGTTGTCGCATCGGTGGCATCGGACGATCAGGCACTCCGACAGCATATTTTGGACATGGGCCTAACGCCGGGCACCGAAGTCACCATGATGAAGTACGCCCCCATGGGCGACCCGCTCGAGATCCGCCTGCGTGGCTACGAGTTGACACTGCGCAAGGACGATGCCGCTCGCATCGAGCTTGTGGGTATTCACGACACCGATACGGGTCCGCGCGCTAACGCCGCAATCGGCACGACGGAGCATCCGGCCCTGGGCGAGGGGACGTATTCGCCCCGTGCGGCAAAGACGGCCGTGCCCGAGGGCGCGCCGCTGCACTTTGCCCTCGCCGGCAACCAAAACTGCGGCAAGACCACGTTATTCAACCAGCTGACGGGCTCCAACCAGCATGTCGGTAACTTTCCCGGCGTGACGGTCGACCGCAAGGACGGCACTATCCGTAACCACCCCGAGGCGAGCGTTACCGACTTGCCCGGTATTTACTCGTTGTCGCCGTACACGGGCGAAGAAATCGTCAGCCGCCAATTCATCTTGGACGAAGACCCCGACGCCATCATCGACATCATCGACGCCACCAACATCGAGCGTAACCTGTACCTGACGCTGCAGCTTATGGAGCTCGATCGTCCCATGGTCATCGCGCTCAACATGATGGACGAGGTGACGGCCAACGGCGGCGCCGTGGACGTCAACCTGCTCGAGAGCCTGTTGGGCGTGCCCGTTGTCCCCATTAGCGCTGCCCGCAACGAGGGTATCGGCGAGCTGGTGGATCATGCCTTGCACGTGGCGCGGTTCCGTGAGCGCCCCGGTCGCCTGGACTTCTGTGCGCCCGATGGTCCAGACGGCGGTGCACTGCATCGCTGCATCCACGGCATTGCCAACCTGATCGAGGACCATGCCGCGACGGCGCACATTCCCGTGCGTTTTGCGGCGACCAAGCTGGTTGAGGGCGACGAGCTGGTGACCGAGGCACTTCATCTGGATCGCAACGAGCTTGACGCCATCGAGCACATCATTACCCAGATGGAGGGCGAGGCCGGCACCGACCGTCTATCTGCGCTGGCCGACATGCGCTTCGGCTTTATCGGCGACGTGTGCGGGCGCTGCGTCGTAAAGCCGCACGAGAGCCGCGAGCACGTGCGCTCCGTCAAGATTGACCGCATCCTGACAGGTCGTTACACAGCCATTCCGGCGTTCCTGGTGATCATGGGCCTCGTCTTTTGGCTGACGTTTGGCGTGATCGGCGCGGTGTTGCAGGGACTTATGGAGGACGGCATCGCTGCCATCATCGCCTCGGCCGATGCGGGTCTCAAGGCGTTCGGCACCAACGACGTGGTGCGCTCGCTGGCCGTCGACGGTGTTCTCACGGGCGTGGGCAGCGTGCTGACCTTCCTGCCGATCATCGTCGTGCTCTTCTTGTTCCTCTCCATTCTGGAAGACTCGGGCTACATGGCGCGCGTGGCCTTTGTCATGGATAAGGTATTGCGTCGCTTTGGCCTGTCGGGCCGCAGCTTTGTGCCCATGCTCGTCGGTTTTGGCTGCACCGTGCCGGCTATCATGTCGACCCGTACGCTCCCATCCGAGCACGACCGCAAGATGACGGTCATGCTCACGCCGTTTATGAGCTGTTCGGCCAAGTTGCCGGTCTACGGTCTGCTGTGCGGGGCGTTTTTCCCGCAGGCGACAGTTCCCGCCATGGTCTCGCTCTATCTGATTGGCATTGCGGTCGGATGCATAGCGGCTTTGGTGCTCAACCGCACGGCATTTAAGGGCGACCCGGTGCCGTTTATCATGGAGCTCCCCAATTACCGCCTGCCGAGCGTTAAGACGACGGTGATGCTGGCATGGGATAAGGCCAAGGACTTCATCACCAAGGCCTTCACCATTATCTTTGTCGCTACGGTGGTCATTTGGTTCCTTCAGACGTTCGACATCCGCTTTAATGTGGTCGCCGATCAGTCGCAAAGCCTGCTTGCGGGTCTCGGCAGCATCATCGCGCCGGCGCTGGCGCCGCTTGGGTTTGGCGATTGGCGAGCATCCACGGCGCTCGTCACCGGCTTATCGCCAAGGAGAGTGTCATCTCGACCCTCACGGTGCTTTTGGGCGCGACCTCGCCCGCGGCACTGTCGACCATGTTTTCGCCGTTTACCGCTTACGTGTTCCTGGTCTTTACGCTGCTGTACCCGCCCTGCGTGGCGGCCATCGGTGCCGTCAAGAGCGAGCTGGGTGCGCGCTATGCCGTTGCCGTGTTCGCGTTTCAGGTGACGGTCGCCTGGATCGTGGCGTTTGTCGTGCATTCGGCGGGCATATTGTTGGGGTTGGCTTAGCTATTTATTGACGGCGCAACCCCTGTGTATTGAGTTGATTGCGGTCCCGCATCTGTACTGACGGATGCGGGGCCGTTGCTATATAATCGCCCACCGCCCATGACAATCGGAGAGGTTTCCTACATGACCCAGGCAAGACAAGATGGCATCTCGCTCAAGCAGTGGCTCCCGCTTATCGGGCTCGCCTGCTGTTCGTTCGTGTTCAACACATCAGAGTTCATGCCCATCGGCCTTCTGACTGATATCGCCGCGTCGTTCTCGCTCACCGAGGCCCAGGCAGGCATCATGATTTCGGTCTATGCCTGGGGCGTCATGCTGCTGTCGCTGCCGCTTATGGTGTTTGCCTCGCGCTTTGAGTTCAAGCGGATGCTGTTGGGCGTTTTGGCCGTGTTTTCGCTCGGCCAGTTCCTGTCCGCTGTGGCGCCCACCTATCCTATTTTGGTTTGCGCGCGTCTGGTGGTCGCCTGCGCGCATGCCGTGTTCTGGTCAGTCGCTTCAATCATGGCCTCGCGCCTGGTCGACAGTCGCCACGGGGCGCTCGCCATCAGCATAATCGCCACGGGCTCGTCCATCGCGCAGATCTTTGGCCTGCCGATCGGCCGCGCCATCGGACTAGCTGTGGGCTGGCGCATGACGTTTGCCGTGGTCGGTGCCTTCTCTGCCGCCGCGGTGGTGTACCAGGCCGCGGTGTTCCCGGCCATGCCGGTGGGCGAGCGCTTTACCGTTAAGCAGCTGCCCGAGCTGCTCAAGAATCCATTCCTCATCGCGCTTTATGCGGTCACGGTGTTCATGGCAACCGGCTATTATGCGGGTTACAGCTATATCGAGCCGTTCCTGGCGCAGGTCGCGCACGTCGACGCAAGCGCTATTACCATGACGCTGACGGCGTTTGGCTGCTCCGGTCTGCTCGGAAGCTGGCTGTTTGGCCGCCTGTTCGATGGGCATCGCTTCCCGTTCTTGGCTATCACGCTCTCCGGCGTGCCGGTGGCTCTGCTGCTCATGGGTCCGGTCGCATCGTCGCTCGTAGCAGTGCTTGCCGTCTGCGCGCTATGGGGCTGCTGCTCCACAGCCTTTAACGTGGCGTTCCAGGCCGAGCTCATCAAGTACACACCGGCGGATTCGTCGGCCGTCGCCATGTCGATCTTCTCGGGCCTGTTTAACCTCGGCATCGGCACGGGCACCGCAATCGGCGGCGCCGTGGTTTCGGGTCCCGGTATCGCTTGGATTGGCTTTGCGGGCGGGGCGATTACCGTCGTGGGCGTCATCCTCGCCATTACGGTGCTGTTCCCGGTCATACGCCGCGCAAAGCCCGTCGCCTAATCACGTTCCCTCATCAGTTGCGGTGGAATAGAGACTGTTTGCCCGGTTTATTGGTCTCAACAGTCCCTATTTCACCGCAACTTATTTTGGGGGAGGGGATGCGCGGCGGGCATACAATGGATGGCGTTGCGTGAAAGATTGCCGGGAGGTTGCTATGTGGGCATACGAGACGACGTTCTATCAGATCTATCCGCTGGGCTTTTGCGGAGCTCCGCGCGAAAACGCCGCCCCTGTTGCCGAGGATGAACTCGCCCAGGCTGCCAACGCTGCGCCCAACCCCGATGCGCCCATCATGAAGATTGCCCAATGGGCCGACTACCTGCAAGAGCTCGGCATCGGTGCTGTGCTCATTAACCCGCCGCTCGAATCCGACAGTCACGGTTACGACACGCGCAGCCTGCGCCATATCGACCGTCGCCTGGGTGGGGATGCCGACTTTGCCGCCGTGTGCGAGACACTGCATGCCCATGGCATCCGTGTGGTGCTTGATGCCGTCTTCAACCATGTCGGTCGCGGTTTTTGGGCCTTCCGCGATGTTCAGGAGCGCAAGTGGGACTCGCCCTACAAGGACTGGTTTCACATTAGCTTTGACGGCGACTCCTGCTATGGCGACGGCTTTTGGTACGAGGCTGGGAAGGCCATTTTGAGCTTGTGAAGCTCAACTTGCAAAACCCCGCCGTGGTCGATTACCTGCTTGAGTCCGTGCGTCGCTGGGCCGAGGGCTGTGGCATCGACGGCCTGCGCTTGGACGTCGCCTATATGCTCGATCGCGATTTTATGCGCCGCCTGCATACTTTTACCCGTGAGCTCAAGCCCGATTTTGTGCTGATTGGTGAGACGCTCCACGGCGACTACAACCAGATCGTCAATGAGAGATGCTTGACTCCTGCACCAACTACGAGTGCTACAAGGGCCTGTACTCCAGCTTTAACTCGGTCAACATGTTCGAGATCGCCCACTCGCTGCATCGCCAGTTTGGCGGTGACCCGTGGTGCATTTATCGCGGCAAGCATCTGCTGTCGTTTGTCGACAACCATGATGTGCCGCGCCTGGCGAGCATCCTTACCGACAAGTCCTGTCTGCGCCCCGCTTATGGCATGCTCTTTGGCATGCCGGGCATTCCGTGCGTCTACTATGGCAGCGAGTGGGGATTCCTGGCGAAAAGGGTGGCCCCGATGGCGACTGGGCGCTGCGACCTGCGCTCGATGAGCCTGCGCCCAACGAGCTGAGGCCTTCATCAAGCAGCTCGCGCACCTGCGCTCGGCAGACGACGCGGCGGCCCGTGCCCTCAACTATGGTGCCTATCGCAACGTGGTGATCCAGAACAAGCAGCTGCTGTTCGAGCGCGCCTGTGATGACGCGACGGTGCTCGTGGCGGTGAACGCCGTGGGCGAGCCTTACGCCTTTGGCGCCGGCGAGCTCAACGGGTCCTTTGTCGACCTGCTTGCCGACGATGCGCCCACGGTCGAGCTGACGGGTGCCCTTGAGCTTGCACCCTACGAGGTGCGCTATCTGTTGAGAGCCTAACCCATGGCCGTGTCTGACGAGGACTATCAACATATTGAGCATGGGTTTGAGCCTGTGTTCGACCAGCGCTCGCGCGTTTTGGTGCTGGGGTCGTTTCCCTCGGTGCTCTCGCGTGCAAATGCCTTCTACTATGGCAATCCGCAGAACCGCTTTTGGCGGGTCACGGCGGCGTGTCTCGGTGTGCCTGTGCCGCCCAACGAGGGCGATCCTTTGGCAAGCGGTGAGCCCGCGACGCTCGATGCCTCCATTGCCGCCAAGCGGGCCATGCTGCTGAACGGCGGCGTGGCCCTGTGGGATGCAATCGAGGGCTGCGACATTAAGGGCTCGAGCGACGCGAGCATTCGCAACGTTGTGCCGGCACATATCGAGCGCATTACCGATGCCGCGCCGATCGAGGTCGTTGTCTGTAACGGCGGTACGGCAGGGCGACTCTACAAACGCTACTTGCAAGATCGGACGGGGTTGCCCGCCGTCGTCCTGCCCTCGACAAGTCCTGCCAATGCCGCCTGGCGACTGGAGCGTCTTGTCGAGCGTTGGCACGAAGCCGTTGACTGGGCTGTTATTTAATTTAGATTTTTGTTTGAGCGTGGGCGCCCAGACGTTTCAGAACGCCTCGCCAGATCGGCGCGGGCACGGCTGGCTCGGCGCAAACCATGCCGTCGGCGTCGACGTTGGCGGCATTGCCGCCGCCAAGTCGCTGTGCATGCTCGACGGAGCAGCCCATGCGCACGGCGCCCACGAGCTTGTCCATGGCCTCCGAAAACGGTCGCCGCAAGAGTCCCATGCGCGGGGAATGGCGAAGCGCTGCGATGCCGCTGCCGGCGCAGATGGCAACGCCGCCACACCACAATTGGTCATGGCGCTCACATGCCTTGTGCAGGCGAACGGCGGTCCCACGCGCCTGCTCAGTGCCCTCTTGTGCGGCTCGAATCGCGGCATAGACGCGCGTTCCCGTACCGCCAAAGCGCTCAAGCGCCTGCTCGATAGCAGTCAACGTCTCATCGTCAGCCACATCTTCAATGGCCAGCACGATGCCATCGGCAACGCTGCCGGCGTCATTTGCCTTCAAGTCGACCGGGCGGGGGAGTGCGGTGCCGGAAAGTTGAGCATAGGCGGCGATGGCATCCTGCAGGTCCCAGAGCAAAAAATCAAGATCGGCGCTATTGGGAATACTGATATACGCAATGGTGTGCAGTGTTTTTGGTAAGTCGCCGCGCGCGGTCGTCTCCATGCCATCTCCTTTCCGGCTCGTTTCCGTTTAGGTTACACCGTCTGGTGGCGCCCCGCCGCGCTATCCTAGTGCAACCCTTATGAAAGGAACGCCATGCGTCTGCCCATGAATACCTCGCTTGCCATGCTCAAGCCCTCCGGTATCCGCCGGATTAACGCGCTCGCCGCCCGGCATCCGGGGTGTATCGCGCTCGCGCTCGGCGAGCCCGATTTTCCCACGCCCGATGTGATTAGCGCCGAGGTGACCGCCGCGCTGGACCGCGGTGACACGCACTATCCGCCCAACAACGGTCGCCCCGCCCTGCGTGATGCACTGTCCAAATATATGGATGACGCGGGCCTGGCGTTTTCCGCCGATGAGGTCATCCTGACCGACGGCGCGACCGAGGCACTGTCGGCAACATTTATGGCTATGCTCAACCCCGGCGACGAGGTCATTATCCCCACGCCGGCCTTTGGCCTGTACGAAAGCATCGTCGTGGCCAACCACGCCAAGGCGGTCTTTTTGGATACGGAGCCTGCGCAATTCCAGATCGATGAGGAAGCGCTGCGCGCTTGCGTTACGCCGGCGACCAAGGCCATCGTCATCTGCTCGCCCAACAATCCTACGGGTTGCATCCTCAATACGGCGTCGCTCGACGCCGTGGCGCGCGTGGCAGACCAGGCGGGCATCTACGTAGTCTGCGACGACGTGTACAACCGTCTGGTCTACGTGGACGGCTACGAGCGCTTTGCCCAGAGACACCCGGAGCTGCGCGAGCAGACGGTCGTCATCGAGAGCTTCTCCAAGCCCTGGGCCATGACCGGCTGGCGCCTGGGTTGCTCGCGGCAGCGGCACCCGTCATCGCCGAGATCGCAAAAGCTCACCAATACCTAGTATCGAGCGCCGTCTCCTTCGAGATGGACGCCGCAGCCCGAGCCCTGACCGTCGACCCAACCTCCATGCTCAAAGTCTACCGAGCCCGCCGCGAGCGCGTACTCGCAGCCTTAGACGCCATGGGCCTCGACGTAGTGGAACCGGCAGGCGCCTTCTACGCCTTCCCCAGCATCAAACAATTCGGCCTGACAAGCGAAGACTTCTGCATCAAAGCCATCAAAGAGGCCAACGTAGCCCTAGTCCCGGGCGACTGCTTCGGCACCGAAGGTCATATCCGCCTAAGCTACTGCGTCTCCGACAAAGACCTAGACGAAGGCCTCCACCGCCTGTCCACCTTCGTTTCAACCCTGTAGCCATCAGGGACGCAACGCATCAGCCTACCGACATAAGGGTTATGCGTGGGGCGCGTCGCTCAACGGGCGCGAGGATTCGCAGCAAAGTTACCGCAGCTCCGGTCCGAGGGGCCGGGTTGAGATTTTCGTAGATTCCGCACGAGCCGAAGGCCACTTAATGTGGCCTTCGTGCGAGCCAGGACTTGACCGAGCGAAAATCTCAACCCGGCCCCTCGGACCGGAGCGTATGCAGGGTTTGTGTACGAATCCTCGCACCCGTTGACCGACGCCAGGGTCCCCGACATAATACTTTCGGTTCACGCACGAATCCGCTGCCAGAGACAGCCGGTGCAAACGGGCATCGCCCGCGAGCTTAATGGGACTTCCCGCCAGCCGAGGTGGTCGAGTAGATATGTCTTCTCGCCCCCGTCGCTCATGCAGCGCGGGGGCTTTCTTTTTGGACATGCCCCCGTCACGTCCTTGTGGCGGACCGTGCCCGGAAAGAATTCGAGGAGGTGTAATTCATGCCCCAGCAGTACAAAATCGACAAGGTTGCAGAGATCGAGTCCCGTATCGCCGAGAACGCCGGTCTGTTCGTCGTCAACTACAACGGTCTGACGGTTAAGCAGGCTCAGGAGCTGCGTCATCAGCTTCGCGAGTGCGGCGCCGAGATGAAGGTCTACAAGAACAACCTGGTCAAGATCGCTCTCAAGAACCAGGAGCAGCCCGAGCTCGACGAGATCCTCGCCGGCCCCGTCGCTTATGTGTTCTACGAGTCCGAGCCGGTCGAGGCCGCTAAGGCCCTTAAGGACTTCTCTGCTAAGTCCAAGGGCGTCCTTGAGATCAAGGGCGGTATCTCCGACGGCAAGGCCGTTTCCGCTGATGATGTTAAGGCTATCGCCGAGCTGCCCACCAAGGATCAGCTTCTCGGCCAGATCGCCGGTCTCATCTCCGGTTTCGCTCGCGACATCGCTGTCTGCGTCAACGGCGTTTCCTCTGGTCTCGCTCGTTCGATTCAGCAGGTCTCCGAGCAGAAGGCAGCCTAGTCGCTGTTTTCACCCGCGGCGGCAACGCCGCACCCCTGGCGCATTCGCGCCGTGTTTTAACTGATCTCCGTGCACAGACACGGAAACCGAAAGGACTTAGAAATGGCTAAGCTTACCACCGATGAGATCATCGATGCTCTTAAGGAAATGACCCTTCTCGAGGCTTCCGAGCTCGTTAAGGCTATCGAGGACACCTTCGGCGTTTCCGCCGCTGCTCCTGCCGCTGTTGTTGCCGCTCCCGCTGCTGGCGCTGCTGAGGCCGAGGAGAAGACCGAGTTTGACGTCGTGCTCGAGGGCTTCGGCGACAACAAGATCCAGGTCATCAAGGCCGTCCGTGAGCTCACCAACCTTGGCCTGAAGGAGGCCAAGGAGGTCGTCGAGGGCGCTCCCAAGGCTGTTCTCGAGGGTGCCAAGAAGGAGGACGCCGAGGCTGCCAAGGAGAAGCTCGAGGCTGCTGGCGCTGCTGTCACCCTCAAGTAATCAGGCTTTCTCGCCAGATTTCTTTGCAGACGGGGTTCGCATTGCGAGCCCCGTCTTTTTTGTTTTTCGGTCCCTCGGCATCGGTTGCTCAAACTGCCATGTTCTGTGATTTGCGTCGTATCGGGTGCCCTGCCGTTGGGCAATAAAATTGCACCATTCGAGCAATAATTTGCGTTGACCTGCTGAAGAATTGTCTCTGCCTTGTAGCGACATATAGTTCCAGCGGTAAGATACTTCGGTATCGCAATTTGGTCTGCGGCCGCCGTGCCGCACGCACAGGGCGCATCCTGCGCCTGCGAAAGGATCCTTGAATAATATGAAGGCAATCATCCCCGCCGCCGGTCTTGGCACGCGTTTTCTGCCTGGCACCAAGTGCACGCCCAAAGAGATGCTGCCGGTGCTCGACAAGCCCGTCATTCAGTACGTCGTCGAGGAGGCGCTCGACCCCGAGGAAGTCGACGACGCCATCATCGTTACCTCGCCCGGTAAGCCCGAGCTACTGAACTACTTCCAGCCCGATCGCTCGCTCGAGAACCTGCTGCGCGAGCGCGGCAAGAACGCCTATGCCGATGCCGTCGCCCACGCTGGCGGTATGCCGGTCGACTTCCGTTATCAGTACGAGCAAGGGCCTCGGCCATGCTATCCGCTCTGCTGCCGACGCCGTAGCAGGGGAGAACTTCCTGGTTCTTCTGGGCGACTACGTTGTGCCTAATCGCGACATCTGCGACAAGATGCTCGCCGTTTCCAAGGAGCACGGTGGCGCTTCGGTTATCGCCGTCGCTGCTTGCTCGCCCGAGGAAGTCAGCCGCTACGGCGTTATCGCCGGTGAGCGCGTCGGTTCGCTCGAGGGTGCCGAGGACGTTGCCGATGCAGAGCCGGGCGCTGTCTGGCGTATCGGCGGTCTGGTTGAGAAGCCCGCTCCCGAGGCTGCTCCGTCCAACCTGTACATCGTCGGTCGCTACCTGCTGAGCCCGCTGGTCATGGACCTGCTGGCCGATCAGCAGGCCGGTAAGGGCGGCGAGATCCAGCTCACCGACGCATGGCCCGTTCGCTCGACCGCGAGGCCATGTACGCCGTCGTCATCGACCCGCTGTCGGGCTACGACACCGGCACTCCCTCTGGTTGGATGGCCACTAACGCCCTCATGGCTGCAAACGACCCCCGCTTTGCCGATGCCTTCTGGGACGCCATCGACGAGCGCGGCGGATTGATGCGCAAGTAAGCCTTCGGGCACCGACATTTACGGGCGTGGACCTCGGTTCGCGCCCGTTTTTTATAAGAGCTGCGATTGCCGGCTCTCTGTTCACAGAAAATATATGAACAGATGTTCGATACACATACATCTACCTGCGTGTTTCTGCCGAAAAACTTTGCTACTCCAAAAACTCAATTGCGTCAAGGCTTTTCTTGCCCAACGGTCGGTACCTGATAAACTATTAGGTTGCGATAACTGGCGAAGCTATGCCTCGCCAATCCACCGAGCATTTCCGTGAAGGAGGAAAAACCTGGTGACCTACGCATACACTGCCACTGAGCGCAAGCGCGTCAGCTTCGGGAAAATCCCGGAGGCCATGGAGCTCCCCAACCTTATCTCTGTTCAAAGGGAATCCTTTGAGCGTTTTAAGGACGAGGGCCTTCGTGAGGCGTTCAAGGAATCCAGCCCCATCCAGAGCCAGAACCATGTTCTCGAGGTTACCTTCGGCGAGCATCAGTTTGGCGACCCCGCGCACACCGTCGAGGAGTGCCGAGAGAAGGATATGACCTATCAGGCTCCGCTTCTGACCGACGTCCGTCTCACCAACAAGGAGACCGGCGAGATCAAGGAGCAGCTCGTCTTCATGGGCGACTTCCCCATGATGACCGATCAGGGCACCTTCATCATCAACGGTACCGAGCGTATCGTCGTCTCGCAGCTCGTCCGCTCCCCGGGCGTGTACTACAGCTCCGAGATGGATTCGGGCAAGCAGATCTACAAGGCCCAGATCATCCCGTCCCGCGGTGCCTGGCTTGAGTTTGAGGTCGACAAGCGCGACCAGCTCATGGTCTCCATCGACCGTAAGCGCAAGCAGAGCGCCACGATGTTCCTGCGCGCCCTTGGCATCGCCGTCACCAACGACGACATCATCGAGCTGCTCGGCAACTCCGATGTGATCAAGCGCACCCTGGAGCGCGACACCGCCCTCACCCGCGAGGACGCCCTCATCGAGATCTACCGTCGCCTGCGCCCGGGCGAGCCTCCCACCGTGGACGCTTCCCGCAGCCTGCTCGAGGGCCTGCTCTTTAACCCGCAGCGCTACGATCTGGCCCGCGTCGGTCGTTACAAGGTCAACAAGAAGCTCAACCTCACCACCGAGGAAGAGGTCACGGTGCTCACCGACGAGGATATCGTCGCGACGCTGCGCTACCTCCTGTCCCTCGCTGCCGGCGAGCAGGGCTTCAAGGTCGACGACATCGACCACTTCGGCAACCGCCGCATCCGCACCGTCGGCGAACTCGTCGCCAACCAGTTCCGTATCGGCATGAGCCGTATGGAGCGCGTCGTCCGTGAGCGCATGAGCTCCCAGGACATCGACGAGATCACCCCGCAGTCGCTCATCAACATCCGTCCGATCGTGGCCTCCATCAAGGAGTTCTTCGGTTCCTCGCAGCTCTCGCAGTTCATGGACCAGGCGAACCCCCTGACCGGTCTGACCCACAAGCGCCGTCTGTCCGCACTCGGCCCTGGCGGTCTTGCCGGCCACAAGTCCGGCTCCAGCCGCCGCACCAACGTGCCGACGGCCGTCCGCGACGTTCACAACTCGCACTACAGCCGCATGTGCCGATCGAGACCCCCGAAGGCCCCAACATCGGCCTGATCGGCTCGCTCGCCCTCTACGCCCGCGTCAACGAGTACGGCTTCATCGAGGCCCCGTTCCGTCGCGTCGAGAACGGCGTTGCCACCGACCAGATCGACTGGATGACCGCTGACGAGGAAGAGAAGCACGTCATCGCGCCCGCCAACACGCCGCTCGATCCCAAGACCAACGAGTTCATCACGACCGATGCCGAGGGCAAGATCGTTCGTCCGCACACCGTGATCGCCCGTACCCGCGACTTCGACGGCTCCTTCGGCGCTCCCGCTGACGTGCCCGTCGAGGACGTCGACTACATGGACGTCTCGCCGCGTCAGATGCTCTCCGTCGCAGCCACGCTGATCCCGTTCCTTGAGCACGACGACGCCAAGCGTACGCTCATGGGCGCCAACATGCAGCGTCAGGCCGTGCCGCTGGTTCACCCCGCCGCTCCCTATGTCGGTACCGGCATGGAGCGTCGCGCCGCCCTGGACTCCGGCGAGGTCACCCTGGCCAAGAACGCCGGCGAGGTCATCTTTGCCGACGCGCCAAGATCATCGTCAAGCATGCCGGCGGCATGGACGAGTATCACCTGGCCAAGTACCAGCGCTCCAACCAGTCCACCTGCATCAACCACCGTCCGCTCGTGCGCGTCGGTGACACCGTTGAGCAGGGCGAGCCCCTGGCCGACGGTCCTTCGACCGATCACGGCGAGCTCGCACTGGGCCAGAACCTCACCGTGGCTACATGCCGTGGGAAGGCTTTAACTACGAGGACGGTATCGTCGTGTCCGAGCGCCTGGTGGCCGAGGACCTGCTGACGACCATCAACATCACCCGTCACGAGATCGACGCCCGCGACACCAAGCTCGGCCCCGAGGAGATCACCCGCGAGATCCCGAACCTCTCCGAGGACATGCTTGCCAACCTCGACGAGGACGGCATCATCCGCATCGGCGCCGAGGTCGGCCCTGGCGACATCCTGGTCGGTAAGGTCACGCCTAAGGGCGAGAGCGCTCTGACCGCCGAGGAGCGCCTGCTGCGCGCCATCTTCGGTGCCAAGGCCCACGATGTCCGTGACACCTCCCTTAAGATGCCTCACGCGCTTACGGCCGCGTCATCGACGTCGTCCGCTTTAGCCGCGAGAACGGCGACGACCTGGCCCCCGGCGTCAACGAGCAGGTGCGCGTCTACGTCGCCCAGCGTCGTAAGATCCAGCAGGGCGATAAGATCGCCGGCCGCCACGGCAACAAGGGTGTTATCTGTAACGTTCTGCCGGTCGAGGACATGCCCTACATGGCTGACGGTACCCCGATCGACGTTATCCTCAACCCGCTGGGCGTTCCTTCGCGTATGAACGTCGGCCAGCTGCTCGAGTGCCACCTTGGCTGGGCTGCTGCCTGCGGTTGGGATACCGAGCAGGCCGACTCCGACAAGTACGTCCCCGGTCCGTTCTTCACCGCGACGCCCGTCTTCGACGGCGCCAAGGAGGACGAGATCGCCGAGGTCATCCGTCGTGCCAACAAGAACATGCTCAACAAGGCCACCGCTGCCTTTGGCGATCACATGCGCCCCGAGTTCGTCACCCAGCTTGACGAGCGCGGCAAGACCCGTCTGTTCGACGGCCGTACCGGCGAGGAGTTCCGCGAGCCATTACCGTGGGTACGTCCTACATCCTCAAGCTCGGCCACATGGTCGACGACAAGATCCACGCCCGTTCGACTGGCCCTTACAGCCTGGTTACCCAGCAGCCTCTGGGCGGCAAGGCCCAGTTCGGCGGCCAGCGCTTCGGCGAGATGGAAGTTTGGGCACTGTACGCTTACGGCGCTTCCAACGTCCTGCAGGAGATCCTGACCGTCAAGTCCGACGATACCGTGGGCCGCGTCAAGACCTACGAGTCCATCGTCAAGGGCGAGAACGTTCCTGTCCCGGGTATCCCCGAGTCCTTCAAGGTTCTCGTCAAGGAGATCCGCTCCCTCGCGCTGGACATCGAGCCCATGCACGATGCCGACGAGGACGCCTCCGCCCCTGTGACCGCCGAGGAGACCTCTGCTCTCGACGACCTGGCTGCGCTCGCCGGCGTTGACACCGACGTCGAGGCCGAGGATGCCGAGACCGCCGAGGCACCCGAGGCTGTCGCCGCCACGACCACTGATAAGGAGTAGTTGACTGTGGCAGATTTCGAAGCTACTGATTTTGACTCGGTAAAGATCTCCCTTGCCTCCGCCGACCAGATCCGTTCCTGGTCGCACGGTGAGGTCAAGAAGCCGGAGACCATCAATTACCGTACCCTCAAGCCCGAGAAGGACGGCCTGTTCTGCGAGAAGATCTTCGGTCCCGCCAAGGACTGGGAGTGCTCCTGCGGCAAGTACAAGGGCATCCGCTTTAAGGGCATCGTCTGCGAGCGCTGCGGCGTCGAGGTCACCTCGGCCAAGGTGCGTCGCGACCGCATGGGCCACATCGAGCTCGCCGCTCCCGTGTCCCACATCTGGTACTTCAAGAGCCCCACGAGCTTCCCGATGAGCCGTATGCTCGACATCAAGTCCAAGGACCTCGAGAAGGTTCTGTACTTTGCCAGCTACATCATCACCGAGGTTGACTACGAGGCTCGCGAGGCCGACGCTGACGACCTGCGCGAGGAGCTCGCCGCCGATCTGGAAGAGATCGATGCCGAGTGCGCCCGCCAGATCGAGTCCCTCAAGGAGCAGGGCGACCCCGAGAACTTTGACGAGTTCTCCGACGAGGAGCCGCTGACCCCCGAGGAGATCGCCTCTGGCATCGTCGACATCGAGGAAGAGTGCAAGGACGAGAAGCAGCTCCGCACGGACGCCTTCAACGCCTTCATGAAGCTCACCGAGCGCGACCTCATCTCCGATGAGCCGCTGTTCCGCGAGATGACCCGCTACTACTCCATGTACTTCAAGGGTGGCATGGGTGCCGAGGCGTCCGCGACCTGCTCGCTGCCATCGACCTTCCTTCCGAGGCCGAGAAGCTCAAGGCCATCATTGCCGACGAGGATTCCCAGAAGCAGAAGCGCGAGAAGGCCGTCAAGCGCCTCGAGGTCGTTGACGCCTTCCTGAAGGGTGGCAACAGCCCCGCGAACATGATCCTGGATGTCATCCCGGTCATTCCGCCCGATCTGCGCCCGATGGTCCAGCTCGACGGCGGTCGCTTTGCCGCGTCCGACCTCAACGACCTGTATCGTCGCGTGATCAACCGTAACAACCGACTCAAGCGCCTGCTCGACCTGGACGCCCCTGCGATCATCGTGAACAACGAGAAGCGCATGCTCCAGGAGTCCGTGGACGCCTGTTCGACAACGGCCGTCGTGGTCGCCCGGTCTCTGGCCGTGGCGGTCGCCCGCTCAAGTCGCTCGCCGAGGCCCTCAAGGGCAAGCAGGGTCGTTTCCGTCAGAACCTGCTGGGCAAGCGTGTCGACTACTCCGGCCGTTCGGTAATCGTTACCGACCCCAAGTTGCTGCTGCACCAGTGCGGTCTGCCCAAGACCATGGCGCTGGAGCTCTTCAAGCCCTTCGTCATGAAGCGCCTGGTCGAGCTCGGCAAGGTCGAGAACATCAAGGGCGCCAAGCGCGCTATCGACCGCGGTGCCACCTTTGTGTGGGATATCCTCGAAGAGGTCATCGACGGCCGCGTCGTGCTGCTCAACCGTGCACCGACCCTGCACCGTCTGTCCATCCAGGCCTTTGAGCCGGTGCTGGTCGAGGGCAAGGCTATCCACCTGCATCCGCTGGTCTGCTCGCCCTTCAACGCCGACTTCGACGGCGACCAGATGTCTGTCCATGTGCCGCTGTCCAGCCAGGCTCAGGCCGAGGCTCGCGTGCTTATGCTCTCTGCGAACAACCTGCGCTCGCCGGCATCCGGCAAGCCGGTTAACATCCCCTCGCAGGACATGATCATCGGTGTGTACTACCTGACCCAGGTCCGCGACGGTCTGCCGGGCGAGAACCACGTGTTCGCCAGCTTCGACGACGCGCTGCACGCCTATGACTGCGCTCCGAGGTCGACATGCAGGCCAAGATTCAGGTCCGCGTGTCCGCTGCCGACGCCAATGTCATCAACGAGGACGGCACCCGTATCTTCCGCGTCAAGAACGGCAAGAACGAGTTTGTCGACTACGACGTCACCGGCAACAAGACCGCGCGCTTCGAGACCTCTATCGGCCGCATCATCTTCAACCGCCAGTGCCTGCCCGAAGACTACGAGTTCATGAACTACAAGATGGTCAAGGGCGACGTGGCCAAGCTGGTTGCGGACTGCTGCGATCGCTATCCCGAGGCCAAGGTCGGCCCGATCCTCGACGCCATCAAGTACTCCGGCTTCCACTACGCTACCCGCGCCGGCCTCACCATCTCGGTGTGGGACGCTCTCATCCCTGCCGAGAAGCAGGAGCTGCTCGATCGCGCCCAGGCCAACGTCGACCAGATCAACGAGTACTTCGAGGAGGGCTTCATCAACGAGACGGAGCGCCACATCGAAGTCGTTAACGAGTGGACCGCTTGTACCGATAAGGTTGCAGCGCTCATGCTCGACTTGTTCGACGAGGAGAACCCGCTCTACATGATGGCCGACTCCGGCGCCCGTGGTTCTAAGACCCAGCTGCGTCAGCTCGGCGGCATGCGTGGCCTGATGGCAGACATGTCCGGCGAGACGATCGACCTTCCCATTAAGGCGAACTTCCGCGAGGGCCTGCTGCCGCTCGAGTACTTCATTTCGACCTACGGCGCCCGTAAGGGCCTGGTCGATACCGCATCCCACACCTCGGACTCTGGTTACCTGACCCGTCGTCTGGTCGACGTGGCCCAGGACGTCATCGTCCGCGAGGAGGACTGCGGTACGCACGAGGGCGTCACCTACAACCTCATCATCCCCGGCACCACCGACCTCAACACCGACCTCGTCGGCCGTTGCTTCATCGAGGACGTCGTGGCTCCCGATGGCACCGTGCTCTTTGAGCAGGACGGCTACATCGAGAAGGTCGCTGACATCCAGAAGATGGTCGATGCCGGCCTTAAGAAGGTCAAGCTTCGCGCACTGCTCACCTGCCGCTCCAAGTACGGCGTGTGCCAGAAGTGCTACGGCTGGGATCTTTCCACCCGTCGTCCGGTCGCCATCGGTACTGCCGTCGGCATTATTGCCGCCCAGTCCATCGGCGAGCCCGGTACGCAGCTTACGATGCGTACCATTCACTCCGGCGGCGTCGCTGGCGTCGACGATATTACGCAGGGTCTGCCTACGGTCAGCCGTATGTTCGATATCGTCGGCAACGTCAACGAGAAGATTCTGGGTCGCGAGGCCGAGCTGGCTCCGTACTCCGGCCACCTCTCGATTAAGCCCGAGAAGTCCGAGTACGTGTTGACGCTCACCGACTCCGAGGATCACACCCGTGTCCTCGACGAGCGTCGCGTCCCCGCTTCGGTGCGCTTTATGCCCGAGATCGAGGACGGCTGCGAGGTTCGCGCTGGCGACCAGATCACCAAGGGCTTCGTCAACTTCCGCAACCTGCGCAAGCTGACCGACATCGAGTCGACGATGCACACCTTCGTCGAGAGCGTCAAGGACGTTTACACCAGCCAGGGCGTCGACCTGAACGACAAGCACATCGAGGTGCTCGCACGTCAGATGCTGCGTCGCGTTCAGATCACCAACCCGGCGACTCCAAGTACCTGCTTGGTCAGTACGTCGACCGCTACGAGTTCGCTGACGAGGTCGAGCGCGTTGCCCGTCTGGGCGGTCAGGCTCCCGTGGCCGAGCCCGTCATCCTGGGTACGCTCAAGGTCGCGTCCAACATCGACTCCTGCTGTCGAGCGCTTCGTTCATCCGTACCGCCGGCGTCCTTACCGAGCTGCCATCGAGGGCAAGGTCGACCACCTGCTCGACCTTAAGTCCAACGTCATCGTCGGTAAGAAGATCCCGGCTGGTACCGGCCTCAAACCGTATGCCAACGCCAAGCTGACGTATCGCACGGCCGACGGCTACGTGGACATCGACGGCCCGGCTTCGCCCAACGCCAAGTCGCTGCCTGAGTGGGCCCCTGTGGAGCTCAAGGACCTGGACGAGCAGCTCCCGCAGCAGCTCGACTGGGCCGGCTACGATGAGTTCGGTGGTGCTGACGGTTCGTTCACCCGCAACGGCCATACCATCTCCGCCGAGAAGGCTCGCCTGTACCTGTTCGACGACCTGGGCGTGTCGCAGCGCTGGACCAACAAGTTCAGCGAGGTCGGCATCGAGACGGTCGGCGACCTGGTCGGCAAGTCCGAGGAGGATCTGCTGCGCATCGATGGCATCGGTGCCAAGGCGATCGAGGAGCTCCGCGACGGCCTAGAGGCCCACGACCTGCTCTACATCCTCGAGAACAACGACGACGTTGCGACGAGGAAGACCTCTCGCAGCTGCTGCAGATGGTCTTTAGCCCCGACGGTCCGGACGACATTCTGCTGGGCACCTCCGCCACGCCGACGCATCACGCCGACGCCGACGAGGAGCTCCTGGGCGCCCCGATCGACGACAAGAAGGCTCCCGCCAACGGTGCCATCAACGAGGACATGGCTTCCCTCGACGAGCTGCTCAACCAGCTCGTGGACACCGATGACGCCGAAGAGGCCAAGGACAACGACGAGGAGTAACTTCCAAGTACGTTAACCGTCCTTCCAAAGACCCGTTTCCCAGTAGGGAAGCGGGTCTTTTTTGATGAGGAACGTTGCCCCGACGAGCGCGTCGGATTCCCGGAACGGGCCGCCCGCTGTTTAAGTTTGTCGCGAGTTCCGCATGAGCCGGAGGCCACTTAATGTGGCCTCCGTGCGAGCCAGGACTGTAGAGCAGCAAACTTAACCCCTGTGCCGCCCGGCCCGGGAATCCGCCCCCCGCGCACAGGAGGAGATTCCTTTTGTGTAGGCTTTGCGGAAATGTGCTCATTTTGGGATACGCCCGGCGGCGTGGTCTGTTGACGGCACAGCTAACGGCACGTATCCTATCGAACTGCGTGTTTCGTAGGGGGATGCTGACCCCTCGATTCAAGCCGTTGCACTTTACAGAAAGCTGGAATCATTCGAGAAGGAGTACGCTTTGCCTACTATTAACCAGCTGGTTCGCCAGGGCCGTCGTTCCGTGCCCAAGAAGTCCAAGAACGCTGCTCTGCAGCACAACTCCCAGAAGCGCGGCGTGTGCACCCGCGTCTTCACCACGAGCCCCAAGAAGCCGAACTCGGCTCTTCGTAAGGTTGCCCGTGTTCGCCTTGTCAACGGCATCGAAGTTACCGCTTACATCCCGGGTGAGGGCCACAACCTGCAGGAGCACTCCATCGTGCTCGTCCGCGGCGGTCGTGTCCGTGACCTCCCTGGTGTCCGTTATCACGTCATCCGTGGCGCCTACGACGCTGCTCCGGTCCAGAACCGTATGCAGGCCCGTTCCAAGTACGGTGCTAAGCGCCCCAAGGCTAAATAAGCCAGATAACGTTTTGATACTTTCGCCGTGTGCCGCCTAAGCGCCGCACGGTAGACACTTAAGGAGATTTCACATGCCGCGTCGTGCAGCAGCTAATCGTCGTGAGGTTCAGCCTGACGCCGTTTACAACAACCGCCTGGTGACTCAGCTCATCAACAAGGTCCTTCTTGACGGCAAGAAGGCCACCGCTGAGCGCATCGTTTACACCGCTTTCGAGATCGTTGCCGAGAAGTCCGAGGGTGGCGACGCTCTCGCTACCTTCAAGAAGGCTATGGACAACGTCAAGCCCACGCTCGAGGTTAAGCCCAAGCGTGTCGGTGGCGCTACCTATCAGGTCCCGATGGAGGTCAACTCCCGTCGTTCCACCGCTCTGGGCATCCGCTGGATCGTCAACTTCTCCCGCGCTCGCAAGGAGAAGACCATGGCCGAGCGTCTCGCCAACGAGATCCTCGACGCTTCCAACGGCCTGGGCGCTTCCGTCAAGAAGCGTGAGGACGTCTTCAAGATGGCCGAGGCCAACCGCGCGTTCTCTCACTATCGTTGGTAAGTTAAGGTAAGGAACTAACATGGCTAAGCTAAGTACAAGCTTTCCGATACCCGTAACATCGGCATCATGGCCACATCGATGCTGGTAAGACCACCACGACCGAGCGTATTCTTTACTACACCGGTAAGACCCACAAGATCGGTGAGGTCCATGAGGGCGCTGCCACCATGGACTGGATGGTTCAGGAGCAGGAGCGCGGCGTAACCATTACCTCCGCTGCTACCACGTGCTTCTGGAAGAAGGACGGTACCGACTACCGCATCCAGATCATCGACACCCCGGGCCACGTTGACTTCACCGCCGAGGTTGAGCGCTGCCTGCGCGTCCTCGATGGCGCTGTCGCCGTCTTCGACGCCGTTGCCGGCGTTCAGCCCCAGTCTGAGACCGTTTGGCGTCAGGCTTCTACCTTCAACGTCCCCCGCATCGCCTTCATCAACAAGTATGACCGCGTGGGCGCTGACTTCTTCAACGCTATCGAGACCATGAAGGATCGTCTCGACGCCAACGCCGTGGCCGCTCAGGTCCCGATGGGCGCCGAGGACAACTTCTGGGGCGTCATCGACCTGGTCACCATGACTGCTTGGGACTTCAAGGCCGACGACAAGGGCATGACCTACCCCGAGCCGATGGACGAGATCCCGGCTGAGTTTGCTGACATCGCTGCCACCAAGCGCGAGGAGCTCCTCGACGCTGCTGCCAGTTTTGACGACGAGCTCATGGAGAAGATCCTCATGGAGGAGGACTTCACCGTCGAGGAGCTCAAGGCTGCTCTGCGCAAGGGCGTTCTGGCCAACGAGCTCAACCTCGTCTTCGTGGGCTCCGCTACAAGAACAAGGGCGTCCAGGAGCTGCTTGACGCTGTCGTTGACTACCTGCCCAGCCCGCTTGACGTCGAGGCCGTCACTGGTACCGATCCGGACACCGGCGAGGAGATCCAGCGTCATCCTTCCTTCGACGAGCCCTTCTCCGGCCTGGTCTTCAAGATCATGACCGACCCGTTCGTCGGTAAGCTCACCTACGTCCGTGTTTACTCCGGCCGCGCCGAGTCCGGCTCCTACGTGGTCAACGCTTCCAACGGTCAGCGCGAGCGCCTCGGCCGCATCCTCGAGATGAACGCCGCCGAGCGTATTGACCGTGACGACGCTGCCGCCGGCGACATCGTCGCTTGCGTCGGCTTCAAGAACTCCACCACCGGTGACACCCTGTGCGAAGAGGGCAAGGAGATTGTTCTCGAGAAGATCGAGTTCGCTAAGCCCGTTATCGACGTTGCCATCGAGCCCAAGACCAAGGCCGAGCAGGACAAGATGTCCCTGGCTCTGACCAAGCTCGCCGAGGAGGACCCGACCTTCCAGGTGTCCACCAACCACGAGACCGGCCAGACCATCATCGCCGGCATGGGCGAGCTGCACCTCGAGATCATCGTTGACCGTCTGCTCCGTGAGTTCAAGGTTGACGCTAACGTTGGTAAGCCCCAGGTCGCCTACCGCGAGACCGCTGGTCACGACGTCGAGAAGGCTGAGGCAAGTTCGTCCGTCAGTCCGGCGGTCGCGGTCAGTACGGCCACGCCGTCATCAAGCTCGAGAAGATGGAGGAGGGCTTCGGCTACGAGTTCGTCAACGCTATCGTCGGCGGCGTCGTGCCCAAGGAGTACATCCCGTCCATCGACAAGGGCATCCAGGAGGCCCTGAACACCGGTGTTATCGCCGGCTTCCCGGTCCTCGACGTCAAGGTCACCCTGTTCGACGGTTCTTACCACGAGGTCGACTCCTCCGAGGCCGCCTTCAAGATCGCCGGTTCCATGGCTATCAAGGACGCCCTCAAGAAGTCCGATCCGCAGCTGCTCGAGCCGATCATGGCTGTCGAGGTCGAGACCCCCGAGCAGTACATGGGCGACGTTATGGGCAACCTCTCCGGTCGCCGCGGCAAGATCGAGGGCATGGAGGATCGCAAGAACAGCAAGCTCATCCGTGCCAAGGTGCCGCTGGGCGAGATGTTCGGTTACGCTACCGACCTTCGCTCCCAGACCCAGGGCCGTGCATCCTACACGATGCAGTTCGACTCTTATGAGCCCGCGCCCAAGTCCATTGTGGACGAGGTCATGAGCAAGAACGCCTAAGTTCGAGCTCCCTGTTACGTAATCCGCGAGAGCATCTCTCGCACTCTTTGGAGGTTTAAGTTGGCTACCCAGAAGATCCGCATTCGCCTCAAGGGCTATGATCACGAGGTCGTCGATCAGTCCGCGAAGCTCATCGTCGAGACCGCTCAGAAGACCGGCGCTCGCGTTTCCGGTCCTGTCCCCCTGCCCACCGAGCGCAACCTGTACACGGTTATCCGCTCGCCGCACGTGAACAAGGACTCCCGTGAGCAGTTCGAGATGCGCACCCACAAGCGCCTCATCGACATCCTCGACCCCACCTCGGGCACCGTTGATTCGCTCATGCGTCTCGACCTCCCCGCTGGCGTCGACATCGACATCAAGCTCTAAGCGATATCGCTCATAGCTTAAAGGCCCCGCTGCCGTTACGGTAGCGGGGCCCTTTTGTTTTGAGTTTAGATTTTGGGATAGCGAATTCGTCTGCCGAGCCGGCGGCTGCGGCGCCCTATTCGCTCAGGGGGCGCAAGGATGCTTCTTCGAAGTGGAAGACGCACAAGCCGCTCTCGGTCTCAATGCATGCGCGGCCGCAATCGTCGACCGTTCTAAATATGCCTCGTGCCAGCTCGTCTCCAGCGGGGGAGCGGGCGATAACGTGCTTCCCGATCCAATTGAGGTGAGCGATATATTCGTCGTGGACGGGCGCGAGCGGACCGGCGTCTTCTTCCTTGGCGTTGAGGCGCTCTGCCCAGCTATCTACAGCGTCTATAACTGCGTGATAGACCACATCGAGGAGCATGTCGACGGCGGGAACGCTCTCGTTGAGGTCCGAGAGGCCAATTGCCGCCAGGCCGCCATCGGGCACCTCTTGGGGCGTGTAGTTTACGTTGACACCAATGCCGCAGACGGCGAAAGGTTTGCCTTCGTTATCGCGTGCGGCCTCGACCAGAATGCCGCCGAGCTTGCGTCCTCGCGCGACCAGGTCGTTGGGCCATTTGAGGCCAATCTCGTTTGCAAGACCCTGCTTTTCGAGTGCTTCGAGCACCGCTAGGCCGCTGACGGCGGCAAGACCAGAGTACTTCGCAGGATTAACGCATGGACGCAGGACAATCGAAAGCAATAGGTTGCCGGCGGTTGAATCCCACTTGTGGCCGCGCCGGCCGCGTCCTGCCGTCTGAGCCTGGGCGGCAAGTCCCGTGCCGTGCGGCGCTCCCTGTTTTCCTGCTTCGAGCAGGTCATCGTTGGTCGATCCGGTTACGTCGACTATCGTTAATTTGGCATCCATTATGGCTGCCACCTCCTTAATGAATAAGTGAATAACGCAATGGTCTCGAGAGATAGACACAATGTGAAGCCTTTGTCGCATTTGGACAATTTAATGTTAACACGTCAACAACGACAAAATTGCGCTATCCTCTCTTGGTCGATGTAAACACGTCAACAACTCAAAGGAGGCTAGTGATGGGTTTCACGATTCTTGGAACAGGCTCGGCGCTTCCTGAGCGCAGTGTTTCCAATGACGAGCTGTCTGAGTTCCTCGATACCTCGGATGAGTGGATTTTTACCCGCACCGGTATCAAGAGCCGCCACGTCTGCACCACCGAGTCACTTGACGACCTTGCCGTAGCGGCGAGCGAGCAGGCACTCCAGGTGTCCGGAATCGACGCGAGTCAGCTGGATCTGATCGTCTGCTCGACGACGACAGGTGACCACCTTGTTCCCGCTGAGGCGTGTGCCGTTGCTGAGCGACTAGGCGCGACGTGCCCTGCCTTCGATGTCTCGGCGGCCTGCGCCGGCTTCGTATTTGCGCTCGATGTCGCCGAGGGCTATATCGCCCGCGGCCGTGCCGAGCGCGTGCTTGTCGTTGCTGCCGAGCAGATGACGCGCGCGCTCGACTGGACCGACCGCGCCACCTGCGTGCTCTTTGGCGATGGGGCAGGCGCCGCAGTGATTGAGGCTGGGGGAGACAGCCCTCTTGCCGTTGAGCTTTCGACGGCGCCCGACGTCGAGACGTTGCGCGTTCCCGGTCTGGTCGGTACCTCGCCGTTTAAGGCTTCCGCAGATAGCGCGAGCGTGCTGTCCATGAATGGCCGCCGCGTGTTCAAGTTCGGCGTCAACGCCATCTGCGACACGGTCCATAAGCTTGCGATCGATGCGGGCATTTTGGTCGAAGACATCGATCATTTTGTATTCCATCAGGCTAACGAACGAATCCTGAGCCAGGCGGTCAAGCGCCTGGGCGTGCCGGACGAGCGCGTGGTTCGCACGTTGCGTGAAACCGGCAACATCTCGAGCGCATGCATTCCGCTTGCCCTCGACCGGCTGGCAAACGCCGGTGCACTTCACACAGGCGACACCATCGCCTTGGTTGGATTTGGCGCCGGTCTGGATATAGGTGGCTATCTGCTTCGTTGGAAGTAGTCGCACATAGGAAATAAAAACGCCCTAGGGCACAACCAAAGGAGAACTACCATGGCAGATCAGAAGACCTTCGAGCGCGTTTGCGACGTTATCCGCGAGACCGCCGGTCTTGACGATGTCGAGATGAAGCCCGAGTCCACGCTCGAGGAGATTGGTCTCGACAGCCTGGGCACCGTCGAGATCCTCGTTGCCGTCGAGGACGAGTTTGGCATCCAGCTCGATACCGAGGAGAACCCCAAGACGGTCGGCGAGTTCGCCGATACGGTCGAGGCGGCATTGGAGAAGTAGAGATGCTCAAGACTCCTCTCTGCGATCTGCTCGGCATCGAAAAGCCCGTGTTCCAGGGCGGTATGGCCTGGATTGCCGATGCCTCGCTTGCCTCGGCTGTGTCCGAGCGGCGGGCTGGGAATCATCGCGGCATGAATGCCGACGCAACTGGCTGCGCGATCAGATTCACGAGCTGCGCACCAAGACGGATAAGCCCTTTGGCGTGAACGTCATGCTCATGAGCCCGTTTGCCGACGAGGTCGCACAGGTTGTAATCGACGAGCAAGTGCCGGTCGTCGTGACGGGTGCCGGCAATCCCACCAAGTACATGAAGGCGTGGAACGAGGCGGGCATCAAGGTCATCCCGGTCGTTGCCTCGGTGGCGCTGGCGCGCCTCGTGGCACGTCGTGGAGCCACGGCGGTTGTTGCCGAGGGTACCGAATCGGGCGCCATATTGGCGAGACCTCGACGATGGCACTGGTGCCGCAGGTCTCGATGCGGTCGACATTCCCGTTGTGGCCGCCGGCGGTATTGCCGACGGCCGCGGCGTGGCGGCCGCCTTTATGCTGGGCGCCGAAGGCGTGCAAGTGGGTACGCGCTTTCTGGTCGCAGACGAGTGCACCGTCTCGGAGCAGTATAAAGAGATGGTCCTGAAGGCCAACGACACTTCGACGCGTGCGACCGGTCGCTCGACGGGACATCCGGTGCGCGCCCTCAAGAGCCCCTTCACCAACGCCTATGCCAAGAGCGAGGGTTCCGGTGCGAGTGCCGAGGAGCTCGGTGCTTTGGGAACCGGTGCACTGCGTAAGGCCGCCAAGGACGGCAACTACGAAGAGGGTTCGTTTTTGTGTGGACAGATTGCCGGCATGGTCAACGAGCGCCAGAGCGCACGCGAAATCGTTGACGACCTGGTCGATGGCGCCGAGCACGTCCTGAAGGGTGCGTGCGCATGGGTGGCGTAGCGTTTTTGTTTGCCGGCCAGGGTGCCCAGCACCCCGCGATGGGCGTCGACTTGATCGAGACATCGCCGGCGGCTGCCGAGGTGTTCACCATTGCCGATGAGGTGCGCCCGGGGACGAGCGAGCAGTGCCGGAGCGCCTCCAAGGAGGAGCTCTCGCAGACCGAGAACACGCAGCCTTGCGTGTTCGTGCACGACTTGGCAGTCGCCGTCGCCCTGCGCGAGCGCGGCGTGGTGCCTGCCGCCTGTGCGGGATTCTCGCTGGGCGAGGTCGCTGCACTCACCTTTGCGGGGGCATTCGATACGCGAGCGGGTTTTGAGCTCGTGTGTGAGCGCGCGGCATTGATGGCCACGGCGGCCGAGCGTCACCCCGGCGGCATGCGCGCCGTCATCAAGCTCGATGCAGCGCAAGTTGAGGGCCTGGCAAAACAGGCCGGCGAGGACTGCTGGCCGGTCAACTACAACAGTTCCCAGCAGACGGTTGTGGCCGGAGCGCCCGATGCGTTGCAGACCCTCGACGTCCTGGTAAAAGAGGCTGGCGGTCGTGCCATGAAGGTCGCGGTGTCGGGTGCATTCCATAGCCCCTATATGGCCGAGGCGACCTGTGGCCTTGCTGCATATATCGAGGCCGGTCACGCGCCGTCCCCGTTGCTCATTCCTGTTATGGCAAATATGACGGCGGCACCTTATCCGGCCGACCCGCAGGCGGCATCGGAGGTGCTGGCCAACCAGGTGAGTCATGCCGTGCGCTGGGTCGACACGCTGCATGCTCTGCAGGATCAAGGCATCGATACGTTTATTGAGGTCGGCCCCGGCAAAACGCTGTCGGGCCTGGTCAAGCGTACGCTGAGCGACGTTCGCGTGTATTCGTGCGAAACGGCCGAGCAGGTCGCAGCTATTGCGACGAGCTCGCATAGTCCACAGGGCTGTAACCCGAAAGGAATGACATGGGCAACTTGAACAACGGCGCGCTCGAGTGCAACGACTCACGTCGCGTGGCACTGGTCACGGGCGGCTCGCGGGGTATCGGCCGCGCCTGCGCTGTCGGTCTGGCGGAGGACGGCTTTGATATCGCCGTCGTCTATGCCGGTGGCGGCGATGCGGCGCGCGAGACGTGCGAAGCCTGCGAGGCCGCTGGTGCCACAGCTCGCGCGTATCAATGCGATGTGGCCGACCCCGCTGCCGTCAACGCATGCATGGAGACGGTCCTCAACGACTTTGGCTCCATTTGGGCGCTCGTCAACAACGCCGGCATCACGCGCGACGGCCTGCTCATGCGTATGGGTGACGATGCCTTCGACCGCGTGCTCGATGTCAATCTCAAGGGCACGTTCAATACGACGCGCGCGCTCACCAAGACCTTTATGCGTCAGCGCGGCGGTTGCGTCATCAACATGAGCTCGGTTGTGGGCCTGATGGGCAATGCCGGGCAGGCCAACTATGCAGCCTCCAAGGCGGGCGTCATCGGTTTGACCAAGGCGGTAGCGCGCGAGCTTGCGTCCCGCGGCGTACGAGTGAACGCGGTCGCCCCCGGGTTTGTCGAGACCGATATGACGGCAAAGCTTTCGGAGAAGGTTCGCGCGGCAACCGAGGAGCAGATTCCCCTAAAGCGCATGGCGCGCCCCGAGGAAGTGGCCGGCGTGGTGCGCTTTTTGGCGAGTGATGCGGCTGCCTACATTACGGGCGAGATTGTGCGCGTCGACGGCGGAATGGCGATGTAGAAACTAGGGCCGAACAACGGCTTGAATGAGGAGACCATGATGGAACAGAGAGTTGCAATCACCGGTATCGGTGCCGTATCGCCGCTCGGTAACACGGCGCTTGCTACCTGGGCGGCCATGTGCGCCGGCACGTGCGGCATCGGCCCGATCACGCACTTCGATACCGATGCGTTTGCCGTTAAGGTGGCGGCCGAGGTCAAGGGTTTTGACGGCAACGAGTACTTTGGTAAGCGTGACGCCAAGCACCTGGACCCCTGCGTTCAGTTTGCCCTGGCAGCGTCGGACGAGGCCATGCACGATGCGGGCTTTGATGTCGAGGGCGCCATCGATCGCGAGCGCCTGGCGTCTACGTGGGTTCGGGCGTGGGCGGCATGCAGACACTCGTCGACAACGTCCACACGATTGCCGACCGTGGGCCCCGTCGCGCATCGCCTATATGATCGCGATGATGATCCCCAATATGGCTTCGGGCAATATCGCAATCCGCCATAAGGCAAAGGGCCCGACCTTGCCCGTGGTGACCGCCTGCGCGACCTCGGCCCATGCCGTGGGCGAGGCGTTCCGCGCCATCAAGCATGGCTATGCCGATGCGATTCTCGCCGGCGGTGCCGAGGCCGCAATCATCCCCGATGCCGTTGCGGGCTTTACATCCTGCCGTGCTCTCACCACTAATCCTGACCCGTCGACGGCTTGCCGCCCGTTCGATGCAGACCGCGACGGCTTTGTGATGGGCGAGGGCGCTGCGTGCTGGTTCTCGAGGGCATGGAGCATGCGCAGGCGCGCGGTGCGCACATTTATGCCGAGGTCGTGGGCTACGGCAACACCGATGATGCCTATCACATCACGAGCCCCGATCCGAGGCTGCCGGCATTGCCCGTGCGATATCGCTGGCGGTGGTCGAGGGCGACGTTAAGCCTTCCGAGGGCCTTTACATCAACGCTCACGGCACCTCGACCAAGCTCAACGATTCGTCCGAGACGGCGGGCATAAAGCGTGCGCTCGGCGAGGACGCGGCACGCGCCGCACACGTCTCGTCGACCAAGTCGATGACCGGCCACATGATCGGTGCCACGGGCGCCATCGAGGTCATGGCCTGTGCCATGGCGCTCGAGCAGGGCGTGGTGCCGCCGACCATTAACTACCACACACCCGATCCCGCCTGCGATCTTGATTACACGCCCAATCGCGCGGTTCGCGCCGACCTTACCTGGGCGCTTTCGACCAACCTGGGCTTTGGCGGGCACAACGCCGCCATCGCACTGCGTAGATATACGAGGAGCTAGAGCATGGATTCCAAAAGACTTGCCGAGATAGCCGATGTTATGGAGGACCGCGGCCTCACGCGCGTGCGCGTTGAGGAGCCCGATGGCACCGCGGTCGAACTCGAGCGCGCGAGTGCGGCACAGCCGGTTGCCGTGCCATGCCTATGCCGGGTGCCGTG
>ENA-OQDW01000033-OQDW01000033.1-human-gut-metagenome-genome-assembly--contig:-NODE-33-length-45884-cov-6.539327_pt1 | contig 45884 bp, 52 predicted proteins | sample MGYA00242784_ERZ504613 | MGnify/ENA primary metagenome ERZ504613 (study PRJEB26092, sample SAMD00036330) | human gut metagenome | host: Homo sapiens | study: EMG produced TPA metagenomics assembly of...
CATATTTTACATGAGGATTTTGTCTCAGCAACCATCCAAGATATATAGATGGTTGCCAAGCCTCTGTGTCCCTTATATAAAAACATTATAAAGCCTTTAGATAGAGCTCGTTATCCCGAACTGAGGTAGTTTATGAAAAAGATGAAAGTAGTCAAGCTTCTTGACGTTCAGAGTGGTGTAAGCCAGCAGACAGGTAATCCTTGGAAATCTCGCGAGGTAGTGGTGGAATCAATGGAGAATGCGGTTCATCCCGACCGGTATGTGGCGCGGCTCTTCGGCGATGCGGTAGACAAATTTACGGCCAAGGAAGGCGATGTACTGGGCATCGGGCTCCGCCACAGCGTGAGGGAGTATAACGGCAGATATTATGGCGAGACGCATATCTCGGAGTTTGAGCAAGTGCAGCCATTCTGATGTTAGTTAATAGTTGACAGTTAATAGTTTATAGAGTTTTGCCTATTATAAAAAATAAAGAATTATGTATATTAAAATTCAGATTTCAGATGCTTTGTATCAGGCTCTCCTGACGCAGGGCAAACGCAAGAAGGGCTCTATCGCCCTGGTCAGCCCCAAGGAGGGTAATTTCAACGCATTCGCCAGCAATAGCGAAACGCGGAAACAACGCAAGTTTATACGGCTGGCTCATGGAAGTGCCAGCGTGGGCGATGAGGATGTGAGAATGCATCTGCGTATCAGCCGCAGAGAAGCCGAGGTTATGCCGGCTCAGGTTATCTGCAAAGAGAGTGAGATTGCCGGTGAGTTTGTAACGAAAAATTGCTAGTCTATGAGTTTTGGAATATCCGAAAGTGTAAGGAGCAGGGCGGTACAGGTTTGTACGCCCCAGCTCTTTCATCAGGCAGCCCAGAGCGGTGTGGTGGTGAAGACTTGCGCCGAGATAGAAGACGCACTTGAGAGCCTGCGCAGAGGCGAGATGAGCAAGGATGATTATGTGGCGCTGAAGACGAAGTTGAAGGCTAAACTCCCGATTCTCACTCCGCATGCTACCTTCAAGAACGGCCGACGACTGAATGCGGATGCCATCCCCAGCGGGCTTTCTATCTACGACAAAGACCATATTCCCGACCCGAGAGGGTGGTGGAAGACGAAGAGCCAGGAGCTGAAGAAGAATAAGCCTGAGGTGCTGGAATGCATCCTGCTGGTTCATGTTACGCCTTCGCTCGAGGGACTGAGGCTTGTCTTCGTTATCCCGGGAAGAATGAACCTGGCTGATGCGCAGAAATGGATGTCGGAGCAGCTGGGGGATAAGGATTATGATTCTTGCGTGAAGGACCTGGCTCGGCCTTCGTTCATCGTGCCCGAAGACTATATCCTCTTTATTAATGAAGAGGAGCTGTTTAAGGATAGAGAGGCTGCAACCCAGAGCGAGAAGCTGAAAAAAGACGGAGAGCTGAAGGGGGACGGAGAACTGAAGGGGGACGGGGCTTGGAAAGCCCCGGAACGGGGGCTGCCTGACGGGAGACCGGAGGGGGCTGCTGAAGGAGGCGAAGCTGGCGCTGACGGGAGACCGGAGGGAGCTGGCGCTGAAGGAGGCGGAGCTGGCGCTGAAGGCAAGCAGGCTGAAGGCGGGGGTGCTCCTACCAGCTACCCCAAGGAATACCAGGGGGTGCCTTATCCGGTTATCATAGAGAAGCTGATAGAGCTGCTGGGAGGAGAGCCGCAACATGGCTCCAGAAACTCGTTTATCTTTACATTAAGCTGCTATCTCGCTATCTCTGCGATGATAATGCGGAATGGATCAAGCAGGTGATTCCAACCTTTGGCGAAGACCGGAAGAGGGCGTTCATAACCGTGGAGAGTGCCTGCAACAGAAAGCAGAGCTACCGAATGCCCAGCATCGTGAGCAAGGCCGTAGAGCTGGTAAGAAATGAAGAGATGAATACGCTTTCTGCCAACTATGATGATAGCGATTTCGGCGATATCAACAATCCGGAATCTTACTTCTATCATATTCATCAGATGCCGGAAAAATTGCCCAAACTCATCAGACTCCTGATTTCGAAAACACCGGGGATTTACCGTCCGGCCGTATCGCAGGCCATCTTCCCGCCACTGGCATCGCATCTCTGCGAAACCCGATTCCGCTATCTCGATAATGTAGAGCATGAGGCTACAATTTCTTCTATCTTGTGTGCCCCTACAGGAAGCGGAAAGGAAGCCATCACGCAACCTATCAACCACATCATGGCTGACATCAGGAAGCGGGATGCTGAACAGAGAGAAAGAGAGCGACTGTGGAAAGATGAATGCAACCGCAAAGGCTCGAACAAAGACAAGAGAGAAAGACCGCAAGGACTTGTTATACAAGAGGTTAATATTGATATGACGAACCCTGCCTTTGTACTCAGAATGAAGGAGGCTGAGAACCATTTCCTCTATTCAAAACTGAACGAGCTGAACCTCTTCGATGCGCTGAAGGGCAAGACTAACCAGCACTTCCGCATCATGGAGCTTGCCTTCGATCTGGGTAATTACGGACAGGACAGAGTGGGCACACAGAGCGTTACCGAAACCATCAAGGTGCGCTTCAACTGGAATGCCTGCTGCACCCCGAAAAAGTGTCGCGAATATTTCAAAAGGGTGGTAACGGATGGTCCTATCAGCCGTATCTCGTTCAGCACCATCGAGCGCCGTCCATGCGGTTCGGAGCTTCCGGTATACGGCACTTATGATGCAGCCTTCGATGAACAGCTGAAGCCCTATATCGACAATCTGGTGAAGGCTAGAGGACTGGTAGACTGCCCTGGAGCCCGCAAGCTGGCTCAGACGCTTCTGGATGAAAATGCCCAGTTTGCCCGTCTGTCGCAGGATGTGGTATTCGAGAATCTCTCGTTCAGAGCCAATGTCATCGCCTATCTGAAGGCATGCGTGCTGTATGTGGCAAACGGCATGAAATGGGAGAAATCCATCGCAGATTTCGTGCGCTGGAGCGAGCGTTATGACCTCTACTGTAAGCTGAAATTATTTGGACAGATGATTTACGATGCAGACAGAGAGCAGGACAGCGTGCCTAAGACAGCACCGAGGGGTCCGAAGAATATGCTTGAGATGCTGCCCGAACAGTTCTCGCTCAAGGATTATGCCAATCTGCGCAGGGAACAGGGTTTCGACGACAACCGCAAGCGTACGATGGATGCTGTTTACCAGTGGGTATCGCGCGGATATGTGGTGAAGCTGCTAAAAGACGAAACTGCTGACACTGACACTGACAGTTTAATTTTCCGCAAGGTGCATTACAACAGAAGTTATCTTCTCAATAAAGAATAAGCTTATGGAAATAATAGTAAATCGAATAGCCAAGAAGAAGACCTATACGATAGGTCATCTTTATCTTCTGAAAGAGGATGAGGTAGAGAGCCGCCAGAGTTTCAGCAAGCATCTGGAAGACAAGCGTGAATTTCGCGATACCTTCGACCGCTCGTTGCTGGATAAGGAGCATTATTTCTGCGATACGCTGGAGCCTACCTGGCGCAATCTGCTGGGCATCACGCTGAGTCCTGGGGAAGTGGATGCCCGTCGGGGCAGGGTGAGCGGCAAGATAGCGCGCAAGGTTCGGGGCAAGACGGCGATACCCGAGGGCACTTATCCGCTGCTTGTTACCCCGTCGCCCAGGTTTAAGTGTTTTCTGCCTCTCGTTCAGGGAGTGCCCGGTTTCGAGGGCATCCGCATCCATGCAGGCAATTATCCTGACGACACGCAAGGCTGCATCCTGGTGGGCGAGAACAAGTTCAGGGGGATGGTAGTGAACTCCCGCATCTGGCTCAACCGCCTCATCAGCCGCATCGCCGAGGCAAGGGAGCAGGGGGAATCAGTATGGATTACGGTTATCTGAAAATAAAAAGAGGGTGAGTCATCTGGTTATGACACACCCTCTTTTTGGCTTTTTATTTCTTTTTTCTTACTTCTTCTTTTTTGATGCCGAAGAAATCGCGGAGGCCGTTGAAGTCTTTCTTCATGATGAGGCCGAGACCCTGCGTGTTCAGACTGTTGCGCGTAAAATAGCGGTCGTTGGTCTGATTGTACATGCGTATGGCGAGGTTGCCGTTAGGAAGATGAGGTAGCGGAGGTCAAAATCGCCGATGAAACTCTGCGTGGCATTCGGATTGTCGCGATAACCGAACTGGCCATTGAAGAGCAGGCGGTTGTTGAGCAGCTTGCCACTCAGAATGCCCTCATATTCGGCATTGTTGAAACCTTCATCGCCCGTAGATATGTTGGCACCGAAATTCCAGTTGTTGCTCTTCACCACGTTGGAAAGTACGGTGTTCAGCTGCTGCGAGATGGTGCCGCTCAGCAGGCTCTGCATCGCCAGCGAAGTCTGACTCTGCTGTTCACCATCCTCGCTCACCTGGTTGTTGTTGGTCTGGGCGTAGAACCGGCCGATGCCCAAGAGATAGAGCACCTGCTGGTTCATCTCTTCCTGCGAATTGATGATAGAGTAGATCATCTGCTTCGCATCGCTGTTAACCGTAGGCAGGTCCATAGAGAAATCTACCTTAGGCGATTGAGGCGTGCCGGTGATGTCCATCAGGCAGTCTACGCGGATGTTGTTGCCCGAGAACGAACGGCCTATGCGCAGGTCGCTCAGCGGCACTCCGTTTACGGTATATTTAGCCCGCAGGTTGAGTGGGGCGTTGTATGGGTTGCCACCGAAGGCGATGGTGCCGCCCGGCATAAACTCGAACTCCTTCTTGATGAGATTCTGGATGGTGAGCTTGTAGGTGCCGTGATCAACCACATAGTTGCCAAACATGTCGAACGAGCCCTTGTTGAAGTAGTTGGCGCGAATTACGCCATCTCCGTTCAGGGTGATGTAATCGCCCGACTGCTCGTCCATGATCAGCTTGAGCGTGAGGTTCTGGTTGGTGTTTACGAGGAAGTTGATGCGCATATCCGATTCGAAATCGATGTCATCCTCTCTCTGTTTCGTGGTAGAAGCCCCGTTCAGGCTGTCCATGATATCCGGTACAATCTCGTGCCAGTGGATAAAGCTCTTGTCGCTGATGGCGTCCGGACTTGCCACATTATATACAAAGATGCTGCCCGGTTCGGGCTCGGCGTTGATATCGATGACGGTTTCGCCGCTCTTGCCGTGGATGCCTACCTCGCCCGTGGCATAGATGGTGCCATAGAAGGTGTTGTCGCCAAACTCGTGGGTATCGAAGCCCAGGAAGTTGTGCGCCTTGATATCGAGGTCGTAGCTCAGCCTGGTGAGGTGCTTGTGGTGGATGCCTCCGCTCAGGATGGCTATGTTGCGGTTGCGGTCGAAGATGGTATCATTCTCTATGAGGATATCATCTGGGATAGCGTGGGCATGGAGCGCATCGAAGGTGTAATCAGTGTTGAGCTGCTTGAGGTGCACCTTGCCGTGAGCGGTAATATCGCCCACGAGATTGATGTTCTTCAAATCGCCCACCACATTGAGATGGCCATCGCCCCAGGCTTCTACCTGGTTCATGAAACTGCCGCAGAAATTCTCAAGGAATTTCATGCTGGTGCCCTGGGCATCGATACCCAGGTCGATATAGTTACGCTTAGGCGAGACGTATCCGTTGATGAGCGTCTGATGCTCCGGACCATCGTCGGCAACTGCATGGATATCAATCTGTTCGAGCTCCTTATTGAAGTTAACACCAGCATGGAGCACACCGAGCGGACCGTTTTCGAAGGTAAACTCCTTCACGTCTAGCTGGGCGTAGGCATCAGGGTCGTTGAAGAGGCTCTTGATGATAGCCTTGCCCGAAGCCTTGCCGGTGAAATCTACCGAATGGAAATTGATGAGGTTCAGCACGTATGCCACATCCACATCCTTCAGGTCGGCAACGATAGAATCGGTCTTCTCGGGTGTAGCAAGACCGGAAACGATGACGTGCTGCTGGTCGTGGCTCACGGCGAAATGGTCTACCAGCAGGCGGTTCTTGCTGTAGATGATGTCGGCAGGATGAACTTCCCACGGCGTGCCGTCGATTCTGATTTCAGACGGGTGTATGGTTACGTGGGCGGTAGAAACCTGATCTTCGTTCTTGAAGAACTGCGCCCTCGTATCGATGATGCCTGGATAGGGAGCTTAGCCGAATGGTTGTTGTAGAAGAGCTTGGCGAAGAGCTGGTTGTCGGCAGCGGCTGCCTTTACGTGGATGCCCGGTCCGTTATCGCCCCATTTGCCCTGCCTGATCTGCGCATCTACCTTGAGCGAATCGTTGATGGTATGCAGTCGCACTTTGGCTCCATGATAGTCTTTGCCGCCATAGCTGAAGTCAGGCACGCTGGCATAGATGTTGACGGTTTTCTCGGCATCGTTCATGAATCCATCTGCAAAGACGGGCTGCTCTATCTGCAGCGGAATGCCCAGCATGCGCTGCAGAATCTCGGTAGAGGTGATTTCTGCCTGGAAGGTGAAATGGTTCTTCGCACTCCTGTCTACCTTGCCGATGCCCGGAAGGGTAGGCAGTTTGCTGGCTACCAGGTTGGTGAAGCTCTTGGTGAGGGTAGCGTAATCGTACTCTCCGTCAACATGGATGCTGGCGAACGGGGCTTCGAGGTCGAAATAGCTGTCCTTGCCCTGGTTCTTGGCGCTTACGGTGATGTCATCGAGACTGTAGGTCTTGTCGGCTACCTTCAGTCCCAGGATGGTTGGCAGCAGATGCTGTACATGGGCTGTTGCGGCATACTGCTTGCGCGGGATGGAGTAGGAGCCTTTTACCTGGATGTTGGCGTTAGGGTCGGCGATGGATGCGAGTCCTTCGAGCAATCCCCGGTTATAGCTGCCGTCTATCTGAATGTTGCGGTAGCTGTACTTGTTGAAATCGAAGCGCGGAATGCTGCCCTTGGCATAGAAATGCTGCTTGTTGCCGTGAGCCGAAAGCGATGCTGCCAGGATGCCGAACTGCCCGTTGTCGAGGATTCGGCCAGGTTGATGCCCTGGGTGTTGATGCTAGCCTTGAGCTCGGAGCCAGCCTTTTCGGCCTTGATGCTACTTCGCCCACGCCGGTCTTCAGCTGTCCGCGGGTGCTACGTTCTTGCCAGCACCATATACTTCACCTATATAATATATGTCGCCCAGGCGCAGCACTTCTTTCGGAATGCTGATGCGTTTGCCCAGATTTCTGGAAACCTCTCCGATGCCATCGCCTGATATCTTGAGGGCTGAGATGTTTGCTTCCAGCGGAGAAGACGGTCCCAATCGCTCACACGGCCGTTAGCCTGAGCAGCAGACTGCCGCTCTGAGTCTTGAATTCGAGGTTATGGATGCGGGCAGATGTACTGGTGCCCGAAAACTGGAGATGAAGCTGCAGGGCATCCTTGAACTTGTGGAGTTCAGGCACGAAGCAGGCAATATCGGCAAGCGTGATGACGGACGGCTTGATGCCGCCCTGAAACTGGAGTGTAGGCTTTACGATATGCTTGTTCTCGATGCGGTAGGTAGCGCGCAGGTCATCAAACTGCAATTGCGAATGAGGGAGCTCGATGCTGAAGTCTCTGAGCAGGGCTTGCTGCTGGTCGGCATCGAGTTTGAATCTCAGATTTCTGAGTTGAAGTCCTGATTTATCTTTCAGCGCTATCTTCTTGACAGCCAAATGGATATCCTTGTCGGTGAGATGGCCCAGAATAATGTGGGCAGAGAGGTCGGTGATGCCTAGATGCTGCGGCGAAAAGACGCCCGGCTTAGGCGCAATATCGCGCTGGTTGTAGGCAACGGCACCATGGCGGATAATCAGGCTTCCGATGTGCAGGTCGAGCGGAGTATGGCGGGTGGTATCTTTCGAAGCCAGCGAATCGAGCACGAACTGGATGTTCATCGGGCTCTTGGCATCCTGCTTGTAGATGTTGGCGTTGAGACCGAAGAGCTGGGCAGATGAAACCGAAATCTTGCCATCCTTCAAAGGCAGGAAATCGAGCTTTGCCGATACGCGCGAAGCACAGATCATGCTGTCGCCCTTCTGGTCGAGCATCATCACGTCATCTATGATAATGCGGTTGAAGAAGCCCAGGTTCACTTTTCCGATACTTACCTGAGTGCCGAATTTCTGGGCCAGTGCACCGGCTACTTCAGAGCCGATGAAGGCCTGTACTGGTGGCACGTGCAACAGTACGACAAGCAAGAAATAGACAGCTGCCAGCGTCCATATAATGCTATTGATGATATGTTTTAAATGTTTCAGAGTTGCTTTCTCTAGTTTACAAAAATGTTACTAATTTGAATTTTGCGACAAAATTACTGAAAAATCGGCATAAAATCGAATAATTCACACAATTTTTCTTTTTTATATCACTTTTTTTCACTATTTTTGCAGCACGTTTAGAAGTTTCAGCATAGAAGTAGATAAAATATATGTTTTATGGCAGATGACCAGGATAGCGTCTTGATGAGGGCGCTGAAGCATATATCTTGAAGTGATTAGTAAGTTTATATATAATATTTTTTAATGTAGTTATGGCAAATGTAATTAAGTTACGTAAAGGCTTGGACATTAACCTTACGGGTAAGGCTTCCAAGGATGTAACGCTCCAGGTGGCTCAGGCTGGCGAGTATGCGCTGGTTCCTGCGGCTTTCGTGGGTGTGACTCCTAAGGTAGTGGTACGCGAGGGCGATCATGTCAATGCCGGAGATGCCTTGTTTGTGAACAAGGCTTGCCCGGAGGTGAAGTTTGCCTCGCCAGTGAGCGGAGAAGTAACCGCCATTGAGAGAGGTGAGCGCCGAAAGGTGCTCTGCGTGAAGGTGAAGGCCGACGCAGTACAGACCTCTACGGATTTTGGTAAGAAAAACGTTGATGCGTTAGACGGTGAGGCTGTCAAGCAGGCGCTGCTTGAGGCTGGTCTCTTCGGATACATCAACCAGTTGCCTTATGCTGTGTCCACAACTCCCGACACCAAGCCTAAGGCAATTTTCGTTTCTGCCCTCCGCGACATGCCGCTCGCAGCCGACTTTGAGGTAGAACTCGAAGGCAACGAAGAGGCTTTCCAGACGGGTTTGACAGCCTTGAGCAAGATTGCGAAAACTTATCTTGGTGTTGGCGTTGACCAGCACAGCAATGCGCTCGGCGAGGCTAAGAACGTAGAACTCAATGTCTTTGATGGTCCTTGCCCGGCAGGTAATGTAGGCGTACAGGTGAACAACATCGACCCGGTAAACAAGGGCGAGGTGGTTTGGACAGTAGATCCAGCATCGGTTATCTTCTTCGGAAGACTCTTCCTGACAGGTAAGGTTGGTTTGCACAAGACTGTAGCTGTGGCTGGTAGTGAAATCAAGACTCCTGGCTATGCTGAAGTTTTGGTAGGTACACCTTTAAGCAGTTTCGTAGCCAATCAGCTGAAAGCTGTTGACCATGTGCGACTTATCAATGGTAATCCTCTTACCGGTGTAAAGACAACTACAGCCGATTTCGTAGGTGGTCATACATCAGAGATTACCGCCATCCCAGAGGGTGATGACAACGACGAGATGCTGGGTTGGATTCTTCCACGTACCGATCAGTTCTCTACATCGCGTTCATATCTCTCCTGGCTCTTCGGCAAGAAGAAGGAGTATAATCTCGATGCCCGCGTGAAGGGTGGCGAGCGCCACATGATCATGAGCGGCGAGTATGACAAGGTGCTCCCGATGGACATCTATGGTGAGTATCTCATCAAGGCAATCATCACCGGCGATATCGACAAGCAGGAGCAGCTCGGTATCTACGAGGTAAGTCCTGAAGATTTTGCTGTGGCTGAGTTCGTGGATTCATCTAAGCTCGAATTGCAGAAGATTGTACGCGAGGGCTTGGATACCCTGCGCAAGGAGAACGCTTAGTTTTAGTTTACAGTTGACAGTTTATAGTTGATAGCAATGCTGCTAAACCCCTATAAACTCTTAACTATTAATTATTATAATAATGAGTGCATTAAGAAATTATCTCAATAAGATAAAGCCTAACTTCCAGAAGGGAGGTAAGCTGCATGCCTTCGAGAGCGTGTTTGACGGTTTTGAGAGCTTCCTGTACGTGCCTAATACGACAGCGAAGAGCGGAGCCAGCATCCACGATTCAATCGACTCGAAGCGCATCATGAGCTTTGTGGTAATCGCCCTGATTCCTGCTTTGCTCTTCGGTATGTATAATGTGGGATACCAGAATTTCAAGGCTGCAGGTACACTGGATGCTGCCAGCTTCATCGAGGTCTTCGGCTTCGGATTCCTGGCTGTCCTCCCTAAGTTGCTGGTTAGCTACATCGTGGGTCTCGGCATCGAGTTTGCCTGGGCTCAGTGGAAGCACGAGGAAATCCAGGAGGGTTACCTCGTCAGCGGTATCATCATCCCATTGATTATTCCTATCTCTACACCATTGTGGATGCTCGCCCTGGCGTGCGCCTTCGCAGTTATCTTCTGCAAGGAAATCTTCGGTGGCACAGGTATGAACATCTTCAATGTGGCTGTGGGTGCCCGTATGTTCCTCTTCTTCTCATATCCATTGGCTATGAGTGGTGATAAGGTTTGGGTGGCTAAGGATGCTATCTTCGGTCTGGGTAACACCCTGCCTGATGGCTTCACAGCTGCTACTCCTCTCGGTCAGCTGGCTCAGGGCAGCATGCCTTCAGCTAGTCTCTGCGACTCCATCATCGGTTTCATTCCTGGCTGTATCGGTGAGACTTCAGTCATCGCCATCGCTATCGGTGCCATCATCCTTCTCTGGACAGGCATCGCATCCTGGAAGACCATGGGTTCAGTATTCGCAGGCGGCATCGTGATGGCGCTTATCTTCCAGGCTCTCGGTATGACTCCTATCGCCTGGTATGAGCACATCGTTCTCGGCGGTTTCTGCTTCGGTGCCGTGTTCATGGCTACCGACCCTGTAACCTCTGCCCGTACAGAGAAGGGTAAGTACTTCTACGGATTCTTCATCGGTGCCATCGCCGTTATCGTACGTGTGATGAACCCAGGTTATCCAGAGGGTATGATGCTCGCTATCTTCTTCGGCAACATGTTTGCTCCACTCATCGACTACTGTGTAGTACAGAGCAACATCTCACGCCGTGCTAAACGTGCTATTAAATAATGTAGGAGGAATGTAGATATGAAGACAAATTCAAATAGCTATACTATTATCTATTCGGTTATCATCGTGGTAATCGTGGCATTCCTGCTCGCGTTCGTGTCTTCTTCGCTGAAGGCAACACAGGATGCCAACGTGGCTCTTGATACTCAGAAGCAGATTCTCAACTCGCTGAACCTGCGCGACCTTGACAACGCTACTGCGGCTGCCAAATATAAAGAGGTGGTGAAGGACGAGAAGGAGAAGGACGGCATGAAGTATTACGAGTGCGAGATTGATGGTCAGAAGAAGACTGTTTACTCTGTAAAGGGTATGGGGCTTTGGGGCGGTATTTCAGGCTTCATCGCCGTGGATGCCGACAACAACACCATCTATGGCGTATATTTCAACCACGAAGGCGAGACTGCCGGACTTGGTGCTGAAATCAAGGACAACCTGAAGTGGCAGCAGAAATTCCAGGGCAAGAAGATTCACAAGGATGGAGTAGAGGGCATCGCTCTGGGCGTTGAGAAAGACGCTCCTGCCAGCGACCCTAACAATGTGGATGCCGTTACCGGTGCTACATTGACATCCAACGGTGTGGATGCCATGCTCAAGGAAGGTCTTGCTAAATTCATTAAATAATTAAGCGAAATTATGGCATTATTTAGTAAACAAAATAAGGAGGCATTCATCAAGCCACTGAACGGCGACAACCCTATCCTCGTCCAGGTGCTTGGTATCTGTAGTGCCCTGGCTGTTACTTCCCAGCTGAAGCCAGCCATTGTGATGGGACTTGCCGTTACTATCATCACGGCATTCTCTAACGTGATTATTTCCATCATCCGCAACACCATCCCTCAGCGCATCCGTATCATCGTCCAGCTGGTGGTAGTTGCTGCCCTGGTTACCATCGTGAGCCAGGTGCTGAAGGCTTTCGCCTACGACGTGAGCGTGCAGCTCTCCGTGTATGTGGGTCTTATCATCACCAACTGTATCCTGATGGGTCGCTTGGAGGCGTTCGCATGATGAACAAGCCTTGGCCTTCATTCCTCGATGGTGTAGGTAATGGTTTGGGTTACGCCCTCATCCTCGTGATTGTGGGTGCTGTTCGTGAGTTCCTGGGCCGCGGCTCATTGCTCGGTTTCCAGCTGATTCCAGAGGGAGCTTACGACTTTGGATATGTTAACAACGGTATGATGACCATGCCAGCCATGGCATTGATTCTCGTTGGATGTGTAATCTGGGTACATCGTGCCTATATTTATAAGGAGGAGAAGTAAGATGGAGCACGCAATAAGTTTGTTTTTCCGTTCGATTTTCGTCGATAACATGATCTTCGCCTACTTCCTGGGTATGTGTTCATACTTGGCAGTATCCAAGAACGTGAAGACCTCTTTGGGCTTGGGCTTGGCAGTAACCTTCGTGTTGCTCATCACCGTGCCTGTAGATTACCTGTTGCAGACTAAGGTGCTCAGCGCCGACGGCATTCTGGGTGTTGACCTCACTTACCTGAGCTTCATCCTCTTCATCGCCGTCATCGCCGGTATCGTGCAGCTGGTAGAGATGATTGTAGAGAAGTTCTCACCATCGCTCTATGCAGCGCTGGGTATCTTCCTGCCATTGATTGCCGTAAACTGTGCCATCATGGGTGCATCGCTCTTCATGCAGCAGCGCATCCTGATGGATCCTGCCAATACTCAGGCTATCACCTCAGTATGGGATAGCATCGTTTATGCCGTAGGTTCTGGTCTGGGTTGGACTCTTGCCATCGTGCTGATGGGAGCCATCCGCGAGAAGATGCAGTATTGCGACGTGCCAAAGCCATTGCAGGGACTCGGCATCACATTTATTACAGTAGGCCTCATGGCAATGGCTATGCTTTGCTTCTCAGGCTTGAAAATCTAAAATAGGAGGACTATAGATATGGGTAATACATCATTTATATTGGCTAGTATCGGAGTTTTCCTCGTGGTGATTCTCCTGCTGGTTATCATCCTGCTCGTGGCGAAGAAGTATCTGAGCCTAGCGGAAATGTAAATATCGAAATCAATGGCGACAAGACCATCAACGTGCCTCAGGGCAGCAGTTTGATGACTACGCTGAATGAGAACGGCATCTTCCTGCCTTCTGCCTGCGGTGGTAAGGCAAGCTGCGGCCAGTGTAAGGTTCAGGTGCTCGAAGGCGGCGGCGAGATTCTCGATTCTGAGAAGCCTCACTTCACCCGCAAGCAGATTAAGGACCACTGGCGTCTGGGATGCCAGTGCAAGGTGAAGGGCGACCTGAAGATCAAGGTGCCTGAGAGTGTGATGGGCGTGAAAGAGTGGGAGTGCGAGGTTATCTCCAACAAGAACGTTTCATCATTCATCAAAGAGTTCAAGGTGGCTCTGCCTCCAGGCGAGCACATGGACTTCGTTCCGGGTTCTTACGCTCAGATCAAGATTCCTGCATACGACTGCATCGATTATGACAAGGACTTCGACAAGGATCTCATTGGCGAGGAGTACATCGGAGCATGGAAGAAGTTCAACATTCTTTCCTTGAAGGCTCACAACCCAGAGCCTACCGTTCGTGCTTACTCTATGGCGAACTATCCTGACGAGGGTGACATCATCACCCTGACCGTACGTATCGCCACAACTCCATTCTTGCCACGTCCACAGGTAGGATTCCAGAACGTACCAACAGGTATCGCTTCTTCTTACATCTTCTCTCTGAAGCCAGGCGACAAGGTAATGATGAGTGGTCCTTACGGTGACTTCCATCCTAACTTCACTTCTGGCAAGGAGATGATCTGGATTGGTGGTGGTGCCGGTATGGCTCCATTGCGTGCGCAGATTATGCACATGACCAAGACTTTGCACACTACCGACCGTGAGCTTCACTTCTTCTACGGAGCGCGTGCGTTGGGTGAGGCATTCTTCCTGGAAGACTTCTGGGAGCTTGAGAAGGAATTCCCTAACTTCCACTTCCATCTTTCATTGGACCGCAAGGACCCAGTGGCAGATGCTCAGGGCGTGAAGTACTACGAGGGTTTTGCTGTTAACTGCATCCGTGATACCTACTTGAAGGATCACGAGGCACCAGAGGATTGCGAGTACTATCTCTGCGGACCTCCAATGCTGATCAAGACCGTAACAGATTATCTGGATTCTCTCGGAGTAGATCCTGAGAGCATCATGTACGATAACTTCGGATAAAACGATAATTCAATTAAAAGAGCAATGCTTGTTCTCAAAAAATGAGAGGCAAGTGTTGCTCTTTTTTTATTTTTCTGAATATATACAATATAATAGAGATAATTACGTTTTTATCTTGAAAGTATAGATTTAATTATGAATAAGATAAAGGTAGGTGTATGTTTTGCCCTTTGCAGTCTGGCAGCCCCATCTATGGCACAGTATATGTGGCAAGAGGAGGATGGCACGGAGAAGATAGATCTTCGGGAAGATATACAATATGGTGTTGAGATGCAAGGGTCGTTTTCGAAAGGTAAAACCCCATTGTGGCTTAACGCAAACAAACATGGATTAAGTTCTTTAGAGAAGAATAACGGCTATCTCAGAGGTAGTCTGGTTCGTCCGCTTTCTGCAGATTCGGCTCGCCGCTGGGCTGTAGGATATGGAGTAGATGTGGCAGTACCGGTAAACTATACCAGCAATGTCGTGGTGCAGCAGGCTTATGTGGAGGCCCGCTGGCTTTATGGTGTGCTGACTGCAGGTGCCAAGGAATATCCGATGGAGCTAAAAAACCAGTCGCTCTCCAGTGGTAGCCAGTGTCTGGGTATCAATGCCCGTCCGATACCTCAGGTTCGTCTGGCGCTTCCTGAATATTGGACGCTTCCGTTTGGTAGAGGCTGGCTGCAGCTGAAAGGTCATCTGGCTTATGGTATGACTACGGATGATGGCTGGCAGCATGATTTTACGAAACGGCAGACTAAATATTGTGACCACATGCTCTATCACAGCAAAGCAGGTTTTCTGCGTATCGGAAACGAGAATGCTTTCTGTCCGCTCAGCATAGAAATGGGCTTGGAAATGGTTGCTCAGTTTGGCGGCAATGCGTATCGTCCAATAGGTGACAGTATGGTACAGATTCCTACCGAGAAAAATCTGAAAGGCTTCTGGCATGCGCTGTCGGCAACGGGCTCTGATGCAGGTGAAGGGCTTATGCCAATGTTGCCGGCAACCAGTTGGGCAGTTGGCTGATGCGTATCAATTATGACACTGACAGTTGGAAAGCTGCCATCTATGCCGATCATTATTTCGAAGATCACAGCCAGATGTTTCTCCTCGACTATAATGGATATGGTGAGGGCGCAGACTGGAATAAGAAAGTAAAACGCCGTTTCTTCATGTATTCGCTGAAAGATATCATGCTGGGCTTCGAACTGAATCTGAAGTATTCGCGCTGGCTGAAAAATGTGGTGCTGGAGTATCTCTATACCAAATATCAGAGTGGTCCGTACAATCATGACCGTACATCGGGTATCGCAGACCATATAGCGGGTACTGATGATTATTATAACCATAGCATCTATCCAGGATGGCAGCATTGGGGCCAGGTGATAGGAAATCCACTCTACCGTTCGCCTATTTATAATAACGACGGATATATTGATATCAGAAACAACCGCTTCATAGCTTATCATCTGGGCTTTGATGGTCAGCCTACACAGCGGTTGGGCTATCGTATATTAGGTACCTATCAGAAAGGTTGGGGTACATATAGCAACCCGTTTACAAAAAAGCATCATAATGCAAGTTTTCTGGTAGAGGCCCATTATGATTTTCCACATCAATGGCAGTTGAAGGCAGGCTATGCGATGGATTTCGGTAGCGAAAAGATGCTGGGGCATAATGCCGGTATGCAGATAACCATCAGCAAAAGAGGTTTGCTGACGAAAAGAAATAATAATCGATAAGATAGAAAATATGAAAAAGATAATAGGGGTGCTTTCCCTTGCTGTTATGATGCTCACTCTAAGCTCATGTGAGGTAGAAACAAGCCAGAATGGTGATTTGGATGGTTTCTGGCATCTGGAGCAGGTAGATACTTTAGCTACAGGAGGTACTTGTAACTTTGCAGATAAGCGCGTGTTCTGGGGCTGCCAGTATAAGTTGATTCAGGTTGCTGATTATGATTACTTTGGTGATGGTAGAGGATTTTATCTCCGTTTTGAGCAAACCTCCGACAGTTTGCTGATTACATCTGTTTATCGTAATAAATGGCATGAAGATTATGGAGGCGATGTACTTTTAACAGAAATGAATGATTCTTTGCGTAGCTGTGGCATCAATCATCTGAATGAGCATTTTGCCAAGGAGGTAATGACCGGAGGTAAGATGCAACTGAAGAGTAAAACCCTGAGATTGCGGTTCAGAAAATTCTGAAAAAAAAGCCCTCGATGCATGTAGCACCGGGGGCTTTTTTGTAGTATGCTCGGTTTCTTACTTCTTCCTTTCTGATTCCTTGATGAAACCATGTCGGTAAGCATAGAGAAGCTCCTTCAGGTCTTCTATCTGCTTACGGAGTTCGCAACCTATATCTGTGTCGGCTACCAGCATTCGGCGGTTCGACATTTCTACAATCTGTGTGGTACTCTTGATGTCGGTACCTTGCTTGATGGCATCTTCCATACTCGTAAATGGCTCGTGCTGGACCAGCTGAAATCCGCGGGAGTGATATACTAAGGTGTAGCCGGCAATGCCAGTCTCGTTGTGGTAGGCTTTAGAGAAACCTCCATCGATAACCATCAGCTTGCCGTTTGCCTTGATAGGGTTCTCGCCCTTAGTTGTGCGAACGGGCACGTGCCCATTGATGATATGGCGGTTAGGACCGGTTACCCCAAACTCATCCATAATATGGTCGATAACCTGTTCGTTATCGCGCAACAGGAAGTAGTATCCCTTCTCTTCTTTATGAGTCTCCTTATCGGTAATGAAATAGCGCTCGAAGGTGGCCATCTTACTCTTGTCGAAGAGCGGACTGTCAGGACCGCACCATAGGTAGAGGAAATAATCGATGGCATATTCCTTTTCATTCGGATCAGAATCTGACTGGAAAGCTGTGCGTATCTGCATGCCCGTATGATGCATCAGCTCTGCCGCTGAATTTCTTGCCAGGATATATTTCTACCTCTTTTAATGAACCATCTTCGTTGAGCGGACAGGAAGCATGGAAAAGCAGGTTGTTGTTGAAGATAGCGTACATGCAACCATGCTGCAGCATAACGTTGATATGCTTGTGCAGCTTCTCGCAGACCATAAACGAATGATGCAGTTTCTGAATCAGAATTTCCTCTTCTTCAGATAGTTTGTCTGGATTGTCCGGATCGATGGTAGGGAAGTGGCATGAGGTCATGTCATACTCTTTTCCGTCAATCTCTACCTTGCCTTTCCTGTAATCGATATGGTCAAAAAGACAGCGGTCTTTCATCTTCCATTCCGGATGCTTCTTGAAAAGCTGGCTCTCTAATTTAAACTGGATGACAGCTATAGCCTTGTGCATCTGAGAGGTGAGCCGCTGGGTCTTTTCATCCATTGCTGCTGCACCTCCGCTGAGCTTAGGCAGAAATTCTTTGCAATCATCCTCCTTGTAGGTTTCCATCGCAAAAGTAGCGAGTGGTACGAGGTTGATGCCATAGCCTTCTTCCAATGTCGAGAGGTTGGCATATCGCAGGGAGAGACGTATCACATTACAGATGCAGGCATCATTGCCGGCAGCTGCTCCCATCCATAGTACATCGTGATTACCCCACTGGATGTCCCAACTGTGGTAGCGGCGCATCTTGTCCAAGATGATGTGGGCTCCTGGACCTCTATCGTAGATATCGCCCAGAATATGGAGCTGGTCGATAGCCAGGCGCTGGATGACGTTGGCTATAGCGATGATGAAATCATCGGCTCTGCCTGTGCTGATAATCGTATCAACAATAACATTGACATAGGCTGTCTTGTCATGATCTTCGGTGTGCTCGTGCAAAAGCTCCTGGATAATATACGAGAAATCGCATGGCAGCGATTTGCGCACTTGCTTCGGGTATATTTGCTGGAAACATCACGCATACAGCCACCAACTGGTGCAGGGTGATGTGATACCAGTCGTTGATGTCGGGTTCGTTCTGCTTGACGAGTTCCAGTTTCTGCTCAGGATAGTAAATAAGAGAGCAGAGTTCTCGCTTCTCCTGTTCGCGAAGGGTATTGCCAAAGAGTTCGTTCACCTTACGCTTGATATTTCCTGATGCATTTTTCAGTACATGCAGGAAGGCCTCATACTCACCATGGATGTCGGCAAGGAAATGCTCGGTACCCTTTGGCAGGTTGAGGATGGCTTGCAGGTTGATAATCTCGGTGCTCGCCTCTGCTATAGTAGGGAACGACTGAGAGAGCAACTGCAAATATCTCATGTCTTGTTCTATATTATAATGTTTCATGTTTTTTTCCATTTTCTTAGAGCCTTTTTACTATTTATCTTTTGCAAAGATAGTATAAATAATAGATAAAACAAAGGAAAAAAGTATATTTTTGAAAAATCTTTCTGTTTTTTCAGATTTTTGCAGTACTTTTGCAGAAGAAATATAATAATTCTTCAAACTAACTATATTTGATTATGAAACAAACTATTCTTGTTACTGGTGGTACAGGCTTCATAGGTAGCCATACTACAGTAGAGTTGCAGCAGGCAGGCTACAATGTTGTTATCGTAGATGATCTCTCAAACTCAAAGATTGAAGTACTCGATGGTATCGAGAAGATTACAGGTATCCGCCCTGCTTTTGAACAGGTTGACTTGCGCGACAAGGCTGCTACCGAGGCTGTATTCCAGAAATATCCTGATATTAAGGGTATCATTCACTTTGCTGCAAGCAAGGCAGTAGGCGAGAGCGTACAGAAACCATTGTTGTATTATCGCAACAATATCGTATCGCTCATCAATCTCCTGGAACTTATGCCAAAGTATCAGGTAAAGGGTATCATCTTCTCTTCTTCTTGTACCGTTTATGGTCAGCCGAAGCCTGAGAATTTGCCTGTAACAGAAGAGGCTCCTCATCAGAAGGCTACTTCACCTTATGGCAATACTAAGGAGATTAATGAGCAGATCATAGCTGATTATATCCATAGTGGTGCAGCCATCAAGAGCATTGTATTGAGATATTTCAATCCTATAGGTGCACATCCTTCTGCTGAGATTGGTGAGTTGCCAAATGGTGTGCCAAACAATCTGATTCCATACGTTACTCAGACAGCTATGGGTATCCGCAAGGAACTCACTATCTTTGGTAATGATTATGATACTCCTGATGGAACCTGTATCCGCGACTATATTTATGTTGTAGACTTGGCTAAGGCACATGTAGCAGCTATGGCACGTGTTCTTGATAAGGAGACTGAGCCTATCGAATATTTCAATATCGGTACAGGTAACGGAAACTCAACTCTCGAAATTGTTGAGACTTTTGAAAAAGCTACAGGTGTGAAACTGAATTGGAAGTATGGTCCACGAAGAGAGGGCGATATTGAGAAAATTTGGGGTGATTGCACCAAGGCGAACAAGGTACTCGGCTGGAAGGCTGAGGCTAAGCTTGAAGATGTGTTGGCTTCTGCCTGGAAATGGCAGCAGAAACTTCGCGCTGATGGCATCATGTAAAGTGTTGGTTGTTTTAGAAAATAATGTGAATTGGCTTCTTTTTTCCTCTGAAAGGTTAAAAAAGCTAATTTTTGGGAAACTTATCGTCGGGAAGATGGTAAGTTTCCTTTTTTATATATCTTTGCAGAAAGAACTATTGGTTTAACGAAACTTGAAAATATATGAAACAGACTTTACTTTCAATATTAACAATTGCAATGTTAGCACTTTCTGTTCCTTCGGATGCCATGGCCAACGAGGGAAACATAGAATGGGCAGACCTTGATGTGGCAGATATCAACTTGAACTATGCTGGGAGCGTGATGCATATCACCGGCGCTAGCGGGCAAGTGGTGAGAATATATAATGTGGCAGGTGTTACTATCAAGACCTTCCGCATAGAAGGTAATGACAAGCGCGTAAACTTGCCATTGGCTGATGGTATCTATATTGTAAAGGTGGGGAATGCCTTTACGCGCAAAATTTGCGTAAAGCATTAATAGTACCATAGAGCCTTAGAATGCCGTTTAACTTTAATCAGAAAGTGAAAGTCTTTCATTTTTCGTTACTTATCATTTCTTGCTGTTTGATGTTCTGTTCTTGCCACGACAGGGTGCCAAACAGCAATTTCCAATTATCGTTAGATGATTATCAGGACTTACGTTCTTCTGCCTATGCTATCAATTCGAGGGCGGTAAGGAATCTGATAGACAGCATCATGCGAAATGATAAAGACCGACATGCTGCTGATTTGCATACCCGTCGCTATTATCAGAATGAAGGTAATCTGCTTTGGATTACACGTCATGGTGTAAATAGTCAGGCTGACTCCCTGGTGACTTGCCTGCGTACTGTAGCGGATATGGGATTTGATAAACGTCGGTTCTATGTGGATGCTATTGCCCGAGATATTGACAGGTTACGAGATTTAAATCTAGATTCAGCTGATAATCAGATAAATCAAGTGATTGCCCGACTGGAGTATCGCTTGACCAAAGCTTACTTCAGATATACGATGGGGCAGAATTTTGGATTTATGAATCCTAGTTTTGTTTTCAATCGTTTAGATACTCTTGCTCCCAATCCTTATGATAGTATCAAGAGACCCGTTAGGTTCAGAGGTCTGTTTGATGTAAAAATGGCTCATGCAGATGATGCGTTCTATCAGAAGGCTATGCAAATGGTTAGATGCGACTCGGTGGCTTCCTTCCTGAAAGAAGTACAGCCTAAGAATCCTTTCTATTATCAACTGCTGGAGAAATTGAAGGCTGGAGGACTGGGCAAGGCGATGAAAATCAAAATTCTCTGCAACATGGAACGTTGCCGCTGGAGACAGTATGATAATCCCTGGCAACACGAAAAATATGTGGTTGTCAATATACCATCGTTCCATCTGATGGCTATTGATCATCAGGATACGCTCTCGATGCGCATAGGATGTGGAGCCAGTAAAACCAAGACCCCGATATTGAACAGTCATATCAAACGTATGGAGTTGAATCCTCAATGGTTTGTTCCCCGTAGTATCGTTCTCCATGATATGATACACCGGGTGGGGAATCATGGCTACTTTCGCGCGCGTAACTACTATGTAAGGGAAGTGGCAACAGGTAAGGAGGTTGACTTAAACAGAGTAACTCGATCTATGCTTATTTCTGGTGCTTATGGCATCGCCCAGCGGGGCGGAAAGGGGAATGCTCTGGGAAGAATCATCTTCCGTTTTGATAATAATTTCTCGGTCTTCCTGCATGATACTAACAGTAAGGGCGTGTTTGGACAAGAGGATAGAGGAGTATCGCATGGATGTATCAGAATAGAAAAACCGTACGATTTCGCAGTCTTCCTATTGGTTGACAAAAACGAGAAACTGAAGGAAAAGATATACTATTCGATGACAGCAGATTCGCTTGCCAATAAAAAACTTGTTGTGAATAACGTAAAGGTTAATCCTCAAGTTCCTCTCTTCATAACCTATTATACACTCTATCCGTTAGCAGAAGGCAGAATAGCTGAATATTCTGATGTGTATGGATTTGATGCGGTAATATTCGATATGTTGAGAAAATATCTATAAACAACACATTTGTAAAAGCAATGATAAACGATAAAGAACTCTTGGCGATGATTAGGGATCCTAAGACCCAACGCGAAGGCTTTGCTGTACTGGTAAGTCGGTATAGCGAGCCGTTGTATTGGAAGGTTCGCCATATTGTTTTAGATCATGATGATGCTGATGATGTGTTGCAGAATGCCTTTGTTAAGGCTTGGACCAATCTGGATTCGTTTCAGGGAAAGTCTTCGCTCTCAACATGGCTTTACCGTATAGCAATTAACGAAGCGCTTGATTTCTTGAGACGCAAGAAGCAGATGGTAAATGTCAGTACCGAAGACGAGCCGGGCTTGGCTTCACGTCTTCTTGCCGATGACTATTTTGATGGTGACCAGATTCAGGCAGAACTGCAAGAGGCTGTAGCCCTACTGCCTGATGTTCAGCGCACAGTTTTCACTCTAAAATATTATGATAATATGAAATATTCAGAGATGAGTAAGGTGCTGTCAACAAGTGAAGGAGCTCTGAAAGCTTCCTATCATCTTGCAGTGAAAAAAATTACAGATTATTTCAATCGTAAGGATTAAACCTTTTCGGTTAGTTTTCGTCTATTTAATAAAGTATAAAAGAAAGGAATGAGGAATATGTTAAAAGAAGACAATATATTGAATAGCCGTTTTGGTAAGAAAAACCATTTCCAGGTGCCGGCTGGTTATTTCGACCAGCTGACGGATAGGGTGATGGCAAATTTGCCGGAGCAGGAACCCCGCATCATTCACATGCACCTAGCTTATGGCAGCGTATGCCGATTCGAAAGATTGCGGCGGCTGTTGCTGTTTTGGCTGTGATGGGAGGTGGTTCGGTACTGGCGCTGAAATATACGGGAAGCAGTAAGCCTGCTATGGCACATGTGGACCATATGGTTCAGAAAGCTGCTGTGAATAATAATGAAGATGCTACTTTTAATGAGATGGCCGATTATACGATGATGGATAATGAAACTATCTATGCATCGCTGATTGCAGAAAATTAATGGTTGGTATTTCTTTTTGTCTACAGATAAAGATTTTAAAAAAGATAAGGTATGAGAAAGATAATGCAACATAGGTTTCTTGCGCTTTTAGCTATGCTGATGATTAGTCTGGTTTCACTTGCTTCACAGCCTCAGGGTAGAAAACATCATAATGGATTTGATCCTAAAAGGTTTCAGGCAGAACTAGAACAGTTTATTACGACTAATGCCTGTCTTACGCCGAGAGAAGCTGCTAAATTCTTCCCGGTATATAGACAGATGGGTAAGAAAATGCGTATGATATTCGATGAAATGCGCCGATTCCGTCATGTGAATCCGAATGATAATGAGGCATGTGCCGAAGCTATCAGAAGACAGGATGAGTTGGATATTCAGCTGAAACAGTTGCAGCAAGAGTATCATTCTAGATTTATGACCATCTTGCCACCTAATAAGGTGTTCAGTGTCATCAAGGCAGAGGAACGGTTCCATCGGCAGGCATTCAGGCGGATGAAGAAATAAATCTCTAAAAAAGTAGAGATAAAACTATTTAATATGTATTTATGTGACTTTTGGTCACATTAATAGGGTCGCGAAGATATTTTTAATAATATTTTCGCGATTTTATTTTGTCCTTTCCGTTATTTGTTGTACTTTTGCACTTTGGAAAATAATAATATTAATATAATAAGGTATGTACAGAAGTAATACGTGTGGAGAGTTACGTCTCTCTGATGCCGGCAAGGAAGTGACACTTGCCGGTTGGGTACAGCGCTCAAGAAAGATGGGTGGTATGACATTCGTCGATTTGCGCGACCGTTATGGTATCACACAGTTGGTCTTCAACGAGGCTGATAACAAAGACTTGTGTGATGCAGCTAACAAGCTAGGTCGTGAATTCTGCATTCAAATAAAGGGTGTAGTAAGTGAACGACAGAGCAAGAATCCTAAAATGGATACTGGTGACATCGAAATCCTGGTGAAGGAACTCAATGTCCTCTCTCAGAGTCAGACCCCTCCTTTCACTATCGAAGATAATACTGATGGTGGTGATGATATCCGTATGAAGTATCGTTATCTTGATTTGCGTCGTCCTGTAGTGCGCAAAATCTGGAGTTGCGTCATCGTATGTGCATCTTGATTCGTAACTTCCTCGATGCACAGAACTTCATGGAGGTTGAAACTCCAATTCTTATTGGTAGTACACCAGAGGGAGCCCGCGACTTTGTTGTTCCTTCCCGTATGAATCCAGGTCAGTTCTACGCTCTTCCACAGAGTCCTCAGACTTTAAAGCAGCTCTTGATGGTTGCTGGCTTCGACCGCTATTTCCAGATTGCCAAGTGCTTCCGTGATGAGGATCTTCGTGCTGACCGTCAGCCAGAGTTTACACAGATTGACTGTGAAATGAGTTTTGTTGATCAGGATGATGTCATCAACCTTTTCGAGGAAATGGCTCGCCATTTGTTTAAGGAGATTCGTGGTGTAGAACTTCCTAAGTTGGAGCAGATGACCTGGCACGATGCTATGCGCCGTTTCGGTAGTGATAAGCCAGACTTGCGCTTCGGTATGGAATTTGTTGAGTTGAAAGATGCTTTCACAGGTAAGGGTAATTTCTCTGTATTCGATGAGGCTAAGTATATTGGCGGTATCTGTGTTCCAGGTTGTGCTGATTATAGCCGTAAGCAGTTGAACGAATTGACTGATTTTGTTAAGCGTCCTCAGGTTGGAGCCAAGGGCTTGGTTTATATTAAGTACAATGCAGATGGTACCGTTAAGAGTAGCATAGATAAGTTCTACTCTCCAGAGGAACTTGCTGAAATCAAGACCGTAATGGGAGCCAAGGATGGTGACCTCGTTTTGATTTTGAGCGGTGATAATGCTAACAAGACACGCATTCAGCTTTGCTCTTTGCGTTTGGAAATGGGTGACCGTCTTGGTCTTCGTGATAAGAATGTATTCAAGTGTCTTTGGATTATCGACTTCCCTCTCTTTGAGTGGAGCGATGAGGAGCAGCGCCTGATGGCTACACACCATCCATTCACTATGCCAAATCCTGATGATATCCCATTGCTCGATGAGCATCCTGAGCAGGTTCGTGCCAAGGCATACGACTTTGTTTGCAATGGTATTGAAGTAGGTGGAGGTTCTCTCCGTATTCACGATACTCAGCTGCAGGAGAAGATGTTTGAGGTTCTCGGCTTTACTCCAGAGCGTGCTGAGGCTCAGTTCGGTTTCTTGATGAATGCTTTCAAGTATGGCGCACCACCTCACGCAGGTCTTGCTTTCGGTTTGGACCGTTTCGTCAGCATTATGGCTGGTCTCGACAGTATTCGCGATTGTATTGCCTTCCCAAAGAACAACTCAGGTCGAGATGTTATGCTCGATGCTCCTTCTGAACTTGACCCTAAGCAGTTGGATGAATTGGAAATCAAACTTGATTTGAAGGCTGAATAAAAATAGAGAAACGAAGGTATTCACTCCATAAAAAAGTATGCGTAAAATGCCTTGAGAAAAATTCAATGATTTATAATAAGTAATTGATTTTTAGTAAATAAAGTGCTGCGCTTCTTGACGTAAATCAAGAAATGCAGCACTTTTGTTTATAAGTAGTAGTTTTTTCTATTTTTCTAACACTATTTCGAAATAAAAGTTATAAATTTGCAGCAGATATTAAGGTTGAGCTGACGAAATGAGGCTCAATAGAATCATAAAATTCTTAAAACATGGTAGAAAAGAAAGCGACAACTAAGACTGCTGCAAAGAAGCCAGCAGCAAAGAAGGCTCCAGTAGCAAAGAAGGCTCCTGCAGCAAAGAAGGACGTTCTTTACTTGAACGCAGAGAACGCAGGTTTTAGAGCTGGTGATGTATATCAGGCATTGGCAGCTTCAGAAAAGGCTCTCACAGTAGCAGAAATTGCTAAGGCTGCTAAGATCAGTACAGAGGATGTAATCCTTGGTATCGGTTGGCTCTTTAAAGAGGGTAAGATTAAGGATGAGGACAACAAGGTTGCTCTCGCTTAAATAAGGTTTATTTTTCAAAGAGCCGCGGTTGCTTGTAAGTGAGTAACCGCGGTTTTTTCTTTTTCTGTCTTCTCTCTTGAAAGAGGACGAATGTTATGATTATTATATGAAACTTGATCAGGAGATATTCAATGTTCTTTTGGCTGCGGGTGCAAAAGGTTGAAAGTAGAAAAAATAGCTCGTCATGTATATAATTCCTGTAATTCGATTTTTACACCTCTGAATTACAAGGATGTTCATAGCTATGTTACACAATATCTCACCAGATGCGCTAAAGACCCACAATCGCTTATAGAAAAAGGTAAGGGGTATGGTGTATATCATGTTAATTTTGATTCAAAGGCCGTACAGCAACTGATGCTTAATTTTTCTTCTTCTGTATTAGAAAATAGTAATGAAGGGGAGGACAAGGCTGACGATAGTGCTCCTCAAAGTCTTTTTGATGAGAATATGTTCTAAATTATTTTTTTTATGAGGGGAATGTTGTAGTATGTTCGTATAATATATGTAGACTTTATAATAACTGATAAAAGTTAAACAATAAACATATAAACGAATAAACTATGGCTAGTAGATATTTATTAGGTTTTGACGTAGGCTCAAGTTCTGTAAAGGCTTCGCTTACTGATGTTGACAATGGAGAAATCGTAGCTTCTGCATTCTATCCGGATCATGAAGCACCCATTATGGCTGTAAAGACCGGTTGGGCAGAGCAGGATCCTCAGATGTGGTGGAATAATGCTAAGTTGGCGCTCAAGAAAATCATGGCAGAATCTGGTGCCAAGGGTGAAGATATCCTTGCTATTGGTATCTCGTACCAGATGCATGGCTTGGTTTGTGTTGATAAGAATCAGCAAGTTTTGCGTCCTAGTATCATCTGGTGCGACTCTCGTGCCGTACCTTATGGCGAGAAGGCTTTTCATGATTTAGGTGAGAATTTCTGCTTGCGTAATCTGCTCAATTCTCCTGGAAACTTTACTGCTTCTAAACTTGCTTGGGTAAAGGATAATGAACCGGAACTGTTTGATAAGATTGATAAGATTATGCTTCCTGGTGATTATCTGGCAATGAAACTTTCAGGTGAAGTTAAGACTACTATCAGTGGTCTTTCTGAAGGTATGATGTGGGACTTCAACCAGAAAAAGCCTGCTAAATTCCTGCTTGATTACTTTGGCTTCGATGAAAGCATTCTGGCTGATATTGTTCCTACTTTCTCTGTACAGAGTGTAGTAAGTAAAGCGGCAGCTGAAGAACTTGGTCTGAAAGAAGGTACACCAATATCTTATCGTGCGGGTGACCAGCCAAATAATGCTGTGAGTCTGAATGTGTTCAATCCGGGTGAAATTGCAAGTACTGCAGGTACATCAGGAGTTGTATATGGTGTATTGGGTGATGTTAACTATGATCCAAAGAGCCGTGTCAATACTTTTGCTCATGCTAATTATACTACAGACCTTGACCGTCTTGGTGTATTGTTGTGTATCAATGGAACTGGTATCTTGAATGCGTGGGTTCATCGAAATATCACTCCAGATGTAAGCTATGCGGATATGAATGATCTTGCAGCTTCTGTGCCAATAGGTAGTGATGGTGTTAAGATTATCCCATTTGGTAATGGAGCTGAGCGTGTATTAGAGAATAAGGAAGTTGGTTGTTCTATTCGTGGCATCAGCTTTAATAAGCATAATCGTGCTCATATTGTTCGTGCAGCACAAGAGGTATCGTCTTCAGTTTCTGCTATGGAATGGAAATCATGCAGCAGATGGGTATGGATATCAAGAATATTCATGCAGGTAAGGCTAATATGTTCCTCAGTCCGTTGTTCCGAGATACCTTGGCGGGTGTGAGTGGTGCTACTATCGAACTTTATGAGACAGATGGTAGTGCAGGTGCTGCTAAGGGTGCTGGTATTGGTGCCGGTATCTATAAGGATCATAATGAGGCTTTTGCTTCATTGAAGAAACTTGCAGTCATAGATCCTGATGAGGCTAACCGTTCTGCTTATCTCGAGGCTTATTCTGCATGGAAAGAAGAGCTGAAAAAACTTTAAACGTTTGTAATTTACTTTAGACAAACTTTTTTTATAATATCAGATAAAGGGTGGGAGAAGTCTCACCCTTTATTTTTCTTTTTCCCGATTCTTTTGACTTTTGGGGGAGCTTCCGTCTTATTTAAAGATTGGATTTAAATATCTGTAGTTGATGTTTCTGAGTATCTATCCACCTATGTTTTGTCGTGATGAACCGCTTTAGAAGATAGATAAGTGATTATACAATGAAAAAATCCCCCAGCCCGCTTGAGAAAGCAGGATGGGGGATTGGTATTTTGAATCAAAACAGTTTAATTCTTGAAACTGTGGATTGGAGCCGGAATACGACCGGCACGGTTTACGAATGCCTCGCAACTGAATGGGTTTACAGGCATGATTGGAGCATGACCGAGCAAACCGCCAAAATCTACATTGTCGCCTACCTTCATGCCCACAACTGATGATACGTACGGCAGTAGTCTTCTGGTTAACCATACCGATGGCAGCCTCGTCGGCAATGACACCGGAAATTGTGGTGGCTGGAGTATCGCCAGGGATGGCAATCATATCCAAACCTACTGAGCAGACACAAGTCATCGCCTCAAGCTTCTCGATGGTCAGCGCACCAGCCTCTACAGCGTTGATCATGCCCTGGTCTTCGCTGACAGGGATGAAGGCACCGCTCAAACCACCTACATAAGAAGAAGCCATGATACCGCCCTTCTTAACTTGGTCGTTCAGGAGTGCAAGAGCTGCTGTGGTACCAGGAGCACCGGCATGCTCAAGACCGATGAGCTCGAGAATATCGGCTACACTATCACCGATAGCTGGGGTAGGAGCCAATGAAAGGTCGATGATGCCGAAAGGTACGTTCAGACGGCGTGAAGCCTCCTTGGCTACCAACTGACCTACACGGGTAATCTTGAAAGCGGTGCGCTTGATGGTTTCGCAAAGAACCTCGAAGCTTTCGCCCTTTACCTTCTCCAATGCATATTTTACAACGCCAGGACCGCTGACACCGACACTCACTACCGCATCGGCCTCAGAAACACCATGGAAGGCACCAGCCATGAACGGATTGTCGTCTGGCGCATTGCAGAGAACAACGAGTTTGGCGCAACCCAGAGAACCTCTGTCCTTGGTTGCCTCGGCTGTATCCTTTACGATTTCGCCCATCAGTCGGACGGCGTCCATGTTGATACCGGTCTTGGTAGAACCCACATTGACTGAGCTGCAGACGAAATCGGTCTGTGCCATCGCCTGAGGGATAGAACGGATAAGGAGCTCATCGCTCTTGCTCATACCCTTGCTTACGATGGCAGAATAGCCGCCCAGGAAGTTGACACCGAGCTCCTTGGCACACTGGTCGAGGGTCTTGGCAATCTTCACGTAATCGTCGGTAGTCTTGCAGGCAGAACCGCCTACCAGCGAGATAGGAGTGATGGAGATACGCTTGTTGACGATAGGCACACCAAACTCCTTGGAGATTTCTTCGCCGGTCTTCACCAGGTTCTTTGCCAGACGTGTAATCTTATTATGAATGTTCTGACAGAGCTCATCGAGATCGGTAGATGCGCAATCCAAAAGGTTGATACCCATGGTGATGGTACGCACATCGAAATTCTCCTGCTCTATCATCTTATTGGTTTCGATAACCTCAGATATATTGATCATATTGTTTGCTTTTTAAATTCTGTGCATCATATTGAAAATTTCCTCGCGCTGGCATTTGATCTGCACGCCCATAGCCTTACCAACATTGGTGAGTTCATCGGCTACTTCCTCGAAAGTTTTCTGCATCTTGCCCATGTCTACGATCATCATCATGTTGAAATACTCCTGTACGATGGTCTGAGAGATATCCAAGATGTTGATACTGTTCTCTGCCAAATAGGTACATACCTTAGCGATGATACCAACGGTATCCTTGCCCACTACTGTAATAATCGTTCTGTTCATGTATTTATTCCTTATTTTAAATTGGTAAGTTTTCGGCTGCAAATTTACAACTATTTTGTTAGACTACCAAATAAAAAGTCAGAAAACTTGTAAAATCACTAACGCTTTGCAAGTTTTCTGACTCATTTTTACCTTTCTTGTTTCCTTATCTTACTTGATACCTCTTTCGTTGAGTGCCTTAGAATATTTGGCTGCATTCTGCAGGTGCTCATCGTAAGTGCGGGCAAAATTATGAGTGCCGCTGAAATCCTCCTTGGCACACATGTAGAGGTAATCGTGATGCACATGGTTGAGGACGGCATCGATACCTGCTACGCTCGGAATACGGATAGGCCCCGGTGGCAAACCTGGGTTCTTATAGGTATTATACGGGCTCTTGATAGACAGGAGGTTGTTGTAGATGCGCTTGAGGTCGAATCGCTGCCAGGCATATTTAATGGTAGGATCGGCCTGCAATGGCATTCCCTCTGGATATTCGGCATTGCGAAGCATCAGACGGTTATAATACATGCCGGCTATCATCGGTTTCTCGCCGTTGTTGGCTGTTTCTTCGTCCACGATGCTGGCAAGGGTGATGATCTCCACCGGTGTCAGTTTCATAGCCTTTGCCTTTTCGGTGCGCTCAAAGTTCCAGAACTTGTCGCTTTCTTTCTTCATGCGCTCCAGAAATTTATCTACCGAGATGTTCCAATAGAGATCGTAGGTGTTAGGTACGAACATGCAGGCGATGGTGGCAGTATTGTAACCATATTTCTGACAGACGCTCTCGTCGCGCAGGGCATGGTAGAGGTCGTTGCTGCCAAACATCATCTTCTTGCCAATCTCATCAGAGAGTTTGTCGAGCGTGCGGACCGAAGGGATGGTAAGGCTAACCGGTTCCTGCAAACCGTTCTTCATGTGGCGCCATGTCTTGAGGGCACCATGCCCGGAGCAATGGCGTATCTGCCGGTGCGGATATGATCGGCATAGCCGGAATGGAGGGTCAGGGTCTTGAATGCCTGGAACGGAATGCTCTTGGCAAATGGGCGGAGCTTGTTGTATACAGAGTCGATGTTATCATCGCTGTCGATGTAAACATACTCGGTGTTGCTGCTCTTCGAGAAGGAAGAGAAACAGTAGATGTAGCCCACGATGGCGATGACTGCGATGCAGCCTATAGCACCATACAGATAGAGCTTAGAAAATGATTTTTTCTTTTTCATATTCTTCTTGTTTGTTATTTTTCGGGTGCAAAAGTACAGTAAAAATGGGAAATAGCAAAGTATAGGAATTTAAAATAGGTTAATTGTCATCTTTCTTTATCCGTTGTGTCTGCTTTTTTGTTACCTTTGCACTTGACATTGAGAATCAACATGTGTATCGGTGCTTTCGGGCACATTATTATAAAAGGATTATGAAAATGAAGTTTTCGATAGCGTATGCTGCCAAGTGGGGTCATGCCCTGCATGTAGAATTAACTTTTGCCGCCGCTGACGGCTATCAAGATACGATGGACTTGCCGATGACCACCCGGGACGGGTATCACTGGGAGGTGGAAATGGCGTCAAGGCAGAACCGCCATCACCCTTTCGTAGCTGTGGCTTACTGCTACTGCGTGAAAGATGCCGAGGGAAAGGTGCTGCGTAGGGAATCGCTCGCTTCTGCCCGCCAATATGTTTTTGATGAGAGTAAGAATTTCTATTTTCAGGACTATTGGCTGGAGGAGGATAATCCTTACGTGGGAAAAAATGCCTTCGTATTGCAGCAGGTAAAGTTTACTGATGTCAAGCCAGCGCGTCTGCCTCTCTTCGACCGTACTATCATCTTCAAGATTCATGCCCCGAAACTCTATGAGGGCGAGGCTGTAGCTCTGTTGGGAAATCATCCTACGCTGGGCAAATGGAATCCGGCTCATTTCCTGAAGATGCAGAACAATCATGGCAAGGACTGGGAAATATCTGTGAATGTGCAGGCTATCGATGAGCCGATAGAATATAAATATGTGGTGATTGATGCACAGACCCAGAAACTGAAGAGATGGGAATTTGGGGATAACAGAATCTTTGGCATTTCGGGTAATGAACAGGCTGGTGGACAGGGAACTCCTCAGGGTGAAATCCGTGTATACCATCAGGATGTTTATGTGCTACACGGCGGTGAGTTCCGCATCAAGAGGGTTCCGGTTCATGCCCAGTTCAATTTCGATACCTATATATTCGATCTTGACGGAACCCTGATTTCTTCTCTCCACGACCTGGCTGCAAGCTGCAATTATGCGCTGAAACTGAACGGGATGCCTGAACGTACGCTGGAGGAGGTACGCATGTTTGTAGGAAACGGGGTGAAGAAGCTGATGGAACGTGCCGTGCCGGGAGGATTGGAGAATGAGAAGTTTGAGAAAACCCTGCAGGATTTCCGCCAGCATTATATGGTGCACAATATGGATAATACGAAACCTTATCCGGACGTGATGGAGATGCTGGAGGAACTGAAGAATAGGGGAAAGAACATTGCGGTGGTAAGCAACAAGTTTTATGCAGCTACCCAGGAAATCTGCCGCCATTTCTTCGGCGACCTGGTAGATGTGGCGATAGGAGAGCGGGAAAATATCAAGAAAAAACCGGCTCCAGATACCGTAAACGAAGCCTTGCGCCAGCTGCATGCGGATAGAGAAAGGGCGGTATATATCGGCGACAGCGACGTGGATGTGATGACGGCAAAGAACAGCGGAATGCCTTGTATCTCTGTTCTTTGGGGATTCAGAGATCACGATTTTCTGCTGGCACATGGAGCTTCTATCCTAGTATCATCACCCTTGCAGATATTATAAGAAAGGTAGGATAAAACTATCTGGAAGACCATCATAGAGAATGGTCTTCCAGATATTTCTTGATAAATTCAAAGTAGGTTTCTGATATCGGAATGCTCTGGTCGCCATAGGTAATGTGCTGCTGGTCTACCGTATCAAACTTTGTCATGTTGGCAAGGAACGAACGGTGTACACGCTTGAATTTCTCTCTTGGCAGCCTTTCTTCCAACTGTTTGAGGTTGCCCAGGGTTCTGATGTTAGGCCTGCCTCAAGATGGAAACGGATGTAGTCTTTGTCGCAGTCAACAAACAGAATATCATCTATCGGGATTCTTACGCATTTGTAATCTCGTTTTACCACCAGAAAACCGTCGCGCTTGATTGGGTTGTAGTTATCGTCCTGCATGTAGCTTTCGAAGACTTTCTGGCATGATCCCATAAAGTCATCGTATGTGATGGGCTTGAGCAAATAGTCGAATGCATTCACTTTGTAGGCTTCGATGGCATACTCCTTGAATGCGGTGGTGAAGACAATCTTCACGTTCTTGGGTACAACCTTTGCAAATTCCAGACCGCTGATCTGCTGCATGTGGATGGCGAGAAAAAGTATGTCGAGATGGTTGTGATGGATGCCGTCTACAGCATCTATCGCACTTTTGTAGGCTCCGATCAAATGCAGGGTCGGAGTTTTCTCTATATACTGTTCCAGGAGTTGCAAAGCTTCCGGATCTTCATCTATGATGGCGCAATTTAAAATCATAATTTTACTGTTTTAGTGATTTTATTCTCGATTTTCGTAAAAACGAAAATTGTGTTTGTTTATTGTATCAAGCTGCAGATTTTTTCAGATAAAAATCTATTTTCATGATTTTACCTTAAATTTGTTTAATCTATTTGGCTATTTGAGGAAAAAACCGTAATTTTGGAGATTGATAAGTCAGACTATAACTGTAGAATATGAAATACAATAAGAAACAACATACCAAATTGTCCTGTCGGAGCAAGTGTTTTTTCCTTGCCTTGGCTTTGGCTATGGCATCGGTTGATGCCTCAGCCAGAAGATTTCGCTAGGCTCTTGCATCACCCGTGACGGAGGTCAGTTTAAAGGCGAAATGGTGAGCGGAAAGCCACAGGGAAAAGGTACTACCATCTATAAGAATGGGGATACCTACGAAGGCTCTTATATGAAAGGTAAGCGCGAAGGTTATGGCGTTTATACCTTCAGTGATGGCGAAAAGTATGAGGGACAGTGGATGCAGGACCAGCAGCATGGTAAAGGCACCTACTATTTCCAGAACAACAACAAATATGTAGGCCTCTGGTTCCGCGATTACCAGCATGGTCATGGCGTCATGTTCTATTATAATGGTGATAAATATGACGGCGACTGGTATAAGGACAAGCGTCAGGGACGCGGCGTTTATACTTATGCCAATGGCGCACAGTATAAAGGCCAGTGGATGAACGATATGAAGAATGGAAACGGCTTCTTCAACTGGGGAGACGGAACTACTTATGACGGTCAGTGGCTAGACAACCAGCGCTCAGGAAAAGGTACTTTCAAATATGCTGATGGCGATGTGTATATCGGCGACTGGAAGGATGATATCCAGGACGGAAAGGGTATCTATAAATTTCATAATGGCGACATTTATGAAGGCGATTATGTGCAGGGAGAACGCACGGGTATAGGCATCTTCCGCTCTGCAAAGGGTGCCAAGTATAACGGACAGTTTAAGGATGGCCTGCGTACCGGTCAGGGTACCTTCATCTGGAAGAATGGCGATATCTATGTAGGCGACTGGAGGGATGATCTGCAGAACGGCAGGGGCAAACTGACCAAGAAGAACGGCGACGTGTTTGAAGGTGAGTTCAAGAACGGTCTGGTTGATGGTAATGTCGTGATTCATTATGCTGATGGTAGAAGATTCAAGGGTGCCTATCACAAAGGTAAGCGCCAGGGACCTTGCATAGAAGAAGATAAAAACGGTAAGCGTTTCGAAGGAACCTATTGTAACGATGTTCGTGACGGAAGATTTGTAGAAAAAGACCGCAACGGACAGGTTACAGCCAAGGGAGCCTACGAAAACGGCAAACGATTTGAAGACTAATCTCTTCAGAAAATTAGAAAAATACAAAGAAATTATAAATAACGAGATAGAGAACCTTTATATTTTAAATAATGAGAAAAAGAACATATTATAATGTTGAATATTGAATGTTCAATGTTCTGTTTTCAAATCTCAAAGTTAAAAGTAAATGTTCAAATCTCAAAGCTTAAACTAGAATTATGGTAGTAGATACTTTAGACAATCTGGAGAAATATGTTTCTCTCAATCCGCTCTTCGCTGATGTAGTGAAGTTTATCAAAGATAATGACCTCTCTAAATTGGAGGACGGTAAGCATTTTATCAAGGAGAGTAACCTCTTTGTTAATATAACGACAGCTCACGGAAAAAGCGAGGAAGATGCTGTTCTTGAAACACATCGCAAGATGATTGATATTCAGATTCCTCTTGACAACGAGGAGACTTATGGCTATACTCCTCTTGCTGATCTTCCTGAAGTGGAATATAACGAGGCAAAGGATTTGACCAAGTATCCTGGTGTGAAAGCGCAGACGCTCGTTACCTGCAAGCCAGGTCAGTTTGCCATTTTCTGGCCACAAGACGGTCATCAGCCATGCATCGGTAACGGTGATATCCACAAGGCTATCTTCAAGATTAAAAATTAAAGAAGAAAAAATCTTCAAGATAAAATTAAAGAAGAATAATATAGAGTAACCATCTAAAATCATGATATATGGCAACAGAAAAGAAAACTACAGCCAGAAGGCTGCAACTAAAAAGGCAACTGCAAAGAAAACAGTTGCAAAAAAGGCAGCGAAGGCTGTGGTAAAGCATATCGGACTCGTGAAGAACGACCCATATCTGGCAGACTATGAGAATGCCATCAAGGGCCGACACGACCATGCACTCTGGAAACTCGGTCAGCTGACTAATAACGGCAAACAGACATTGAGCGATTTTGCCAATGGATACGAGTATTTCGGACTGCATAAGACTGCCCGTGGATGGGTGTTCCGTGAGTGGGCACCTAATGCAACAGACATCTATCTGATCGGTGACTTCAACAACTGGCAGGAAACCGAAAAGTATCGTGCCAAAAGAATAAAGAATACCGGTAACTGGGAACTCAAACTTCCGGAGAAAGCGATGAAACATGGCGATCTCTTCAAGATGAAAGTTCATTGGGAAGGTGGTGAAGGCGAGCGTATTCCAGCATGGGCACAGCGCGTAGTACAGGACGACCAGACCAAGATTTTCTCTGCTCAGGTTTGGAATCCGGAACCATATAAATGGAAGAAGAAAACCTTCAGACCAAATGTGGCACCTCTGCTCATCTATGAATGCCATATCGGTATGGCACAGGATGCTGAGAAGGTTGGCACTTACACAGAATTTAAGGAGAATGTGTTGCCACGTATCATCAAGGATGGTTATAACTGCATTCAGATTATGGCTATCCAGGAGCATCCGTATTATGGCTCCTTCGGCTATCATGTAAGCAGTTTCTTTGCTGCAAGTAGCCGCTTTGGAACTCCTGAAGAGTTGAAGGATCTCATTGATACTGCTCACCAGAATGGTATTGCCGTCATCATGGACATCGTTCACTCTCATGCCGTAAAGAACGAGGTGGAAGGACTGGGTAATCTCGCTGGCGATCCTAACCAGTATTTCTATCCTGGCGACCGTCATGAGCATCCGGCTTGGGACAGTCTCTGCTTCGACTATGGAAAGGATGAAGTCATCCACTTCCTGCTGAGCAACTGCAAGTACTGGCTTAATGAGTTCCATTTCGACGGATTCCGTTTTGACGGTGTAACATCCATGCTCTATTACAGTCATGGCTTGGGTGAGGCATTCTGCAACTACGGCGATTATTTCAATGGTCATGAGGATGATAATGCCATCTGCTATCTTACCCTTGCCAACTGTCTGATTCATGAGGTTAACAAGCATGCCATTACGATTGCCGAAGAGGTGAGCGGAATGCCGGGACTGGCAGCCAAGTTTGAGGATGGCGGTTATGGTTTCGATTATCGCATGGCGATGAATATTCCAGATTATTGGATCAAGACCATCAAGGAACTGAAGGATGAAGACTGGAAACCATCCAGCATCTTCTGGGAGGTAAAGAACCGCCGTTCCGATGAGAAAACCATCTCTTATTGTGAGAGTCATGACCAGGCATTGGTGGGCGATAAAACCATCATCTTCCGTCTGATTGATGCCGATATGTACTGGCATTTCAAGAAGGGCGATGAAAACGAAATGGCTCATCGTGGTATTGCTCTGCATAAGATGATCCGTCTGGTTACCGCCTCTACAATCAATGGCGGTTATCTCAACTTCATGGGTAATGAGTTCGGTCACCCAGAGTGGATTGATTTCCCTCGCGAGGGTAATGGCTGGAGCCATAAATACGCCCGCAGGCAGTGGAATCTGGTAGATAATCATGAACTCTGCTACCACTATCTTGGAGATTTCGACCGAGAAATGCTCAAGACGATTACAAGCGAAAAGAATTTTAACAAGACACCAGTTGTAGAAATCTGGCATAATGATGGCGATCAGGTTCTCGCCTTTATGCGTGGCGATCTGCTCTTCGTGTTTAACTTCTCGCCAACCCGCTCTTTCACCGACTATGGCTTCCTGGTTCCAACCGGTTCCTACAGCGTAGTGCTTGATTCTGACAGCAAGGATTTCGGCGGTAATGGCTTGAATGATGACACGATGACGCATCTGACTAATTACGATCCACTTTATGTGAAAGACCGTAAGGAGTGGCTGAAACTTTATCTGCCAGCTCGTACAGCTTTGGTGCTGAAGAAAAATTAATAGATTGATTTATGAAAAATAAAAGGAGTAGTACTGCGAAGATGCAAATCGCCTGTGCTATCATCTTTATCACATTTACCTACGTCTACCTGGCATTTTACCAGGCAGACGTACTGGCAGTGGCTCAGCATGTTTTCTCAGGCGGTTTGACCAACTACAGTTACACGCTGGCTCCACTGCTTATCACGCTCGTACTCTATCTGCTGCAAGTGGGAGTGTACGCGGTAACCCGTGTGAAACGCCGTTTCCACGGGCTTACTTATTTCCCTTCGTTCCTCATCCTGACGATGATTACCGATATCCCCGTTGATATCGACCGTTATCATTCGCTGGGGGCGTGGTGGATTATCTTGCCACTCTGTCTGATTCTATGGGGCGGATTGATATGGATAGCCCGCCAGTTGGAGCCGATAGAAACAGAGCCTCACAGCAACGGCTGGTTCTCCCGCTATATGTGGGTGAATTTGCTCCAGATGCTGGTGATGATATTGCTTGTCAACTTTGTTGCTAGCAATGATCGGCTGTTTCATGAACGTATGCGCATGGAACATCTGATGAAAGAAAAACAGTATGAAAAAGCTTTGGAAGTAGGTGAAAAATCTCTGAAAACAGATTCTTCGCTGACGATGCTCCGTATAGCCTGTCTCAACGAAACAGGCGAGCTGGGCAGCCGTCTCTTTACTTATCCGCTGGTAGGTGGAAGTAAGGCGATGATGCCGGATAGCGTAACCGTGAAGGCTATGATGTGGAAGGCGCCAAAATGGATGCAGAAACCTTCGGCATGGATGGTTAAACATCATCTCAAGTATCGTCTGCCTGTTGACTATCAGCTTTGTGCACTCTTGCTGGACAAGCAACTAGACAAGTTCGTAGCAGAGGTGCAGAAACATTATAAAGTAACTTCGGGCAAACTGCCTGTTCATTATAAGGAAGCGTTGGTTCTTTATACGCATCGCCGCAGTAATCCAAGTATCGTTTATCACGATAATGTGATGGATACAGACTTTGAGGATTTCCAGCAGATGGATCACAAATATGCTAATGAGACAGAAAAGCAGAATGCTCTTCGGGATACTTATGGAAATACCTACTGGTATTATTATGAGTATGGAAATAAATGAAAGTTTTAATTTAGGAGATTAATATGAAAATGCAGATATTCAGAAACTTATGGGTTTTACAGATAGCTTTTCTTCTGTTGGCGCCATTAGGGTTGCAGGCACAGAAGAAGGAGATTTCTGCAGCCAAAGATCTGGTAAAGGCTGGCAAGGATTTGGCGAAGGCCGAATCCAGTATGCGTAAACTCCTGACGGATTCTGCCAACCGGAATAACAAGAAAATTTGGAATATTCTCTTCGATGCTGTGAAGAAGCAGTATGAACAGGGTAATGAGAAACTCTACCTCAAACAGGCGTATGATACAGCCCAACTCTTCAATGCAACCCGACAGCTCTTCGTTATAGCCCAAGGACTTGATTCCGTTGAGATGATTCCTAACAAGAAAGGAAAATGTGAGTTTGATTTCCGTAAGTCTCATTCTGAATATTTGAACAGGATACGTCCGAACCTCTATAACGGAGGAACCTGGTTTATCAGGAAGCAGAAATACAAGGAGGCTTATCAGTCTTTGACCAGTACATAGAGTGCAGTACAGCTCCGATGTTCCAATCTTATAAGTATGTCCAGAAAGACAAATATCTTTCTTCGGCAGCTTATTGGCTGTATATGCCGGATATAAGATGAAAGATACCAAAGCTACGCTTCATCATTCTTATGAGGCGCTGAAAGATACGGCTCATTATAACTATATGTTACAGTATCTGGCAGAGACTTATAAACTGGAGAAGGATACTGCGCGCTATCTCTCGACCTTGAAGGAAGGTTTTGAGCGGGATCCGAAATTCCCGTTCTTCTTCCCGCGTCTGGTAGAGTATTATTCGCAGAAAAACCAACTCGATTCTGCACTCGCCGTAGCAGATAAGGCGCTGGCGATAGCTCCCGACAATGATATCTATCTCTTTACCAAGGGAACCATTCTCCTGAATATGGGTGATTTCAAGCAATGCATCGAAGTGAGCAAAAAGGCACTTGCCGTGAACGATTCTTTGGCTGGTGCTTATTATAATATAGGTTTGGCTTATTTCAATCAGGCGGTTGAAATGGATAAGAATTCGCAGCAATCCCGCAAAACTCATCAGGAGATAGACGGACTTTACAAGAGTGCGATGCCTTATCTGCAGAAGTACAGAACGATGGCGCCTGATATGCAGGACCAGTGGGCTTTGCCGCTATATACCATCTATCTGAACCTGAACATGGGTAAGGAGTTTGATGAGATAGACAAACTTCTCAATCAGAAAAAGAAATAATGCCTCATGATGAGGAATTTATGAAAACTTCTCTTTAATAAAAGAAAACTTCTCTTTAGAAATTGATTATTAGAAATTTATGATAGACAGAATTTTAGATAAACTGGGCATTGAGCTCAATGATATGCAGCAGGATTCCATGCAGGCAATCTTGCACGGGAACAAGGATGTGGTGATACTTTCGCCAACTGGTAGTGGCAAGACACTGGCTTATCTTTTGCCTCTTACCCAACTTATAGATGCTACTGATGACGAGGCACAGGCGGTGGTGGTAACTCCTGGTAGAGAACTCGCTTTGCAGTCGGCTAACGTATTGAAGAATATGGGCAGCGGTTTGCGTGCGATGGCTTGCTATGGTGGTCGTGCTACGATGGATGAGCATCGCGTGATGAAACAGGTTCGTCCTCAGATTGTATTTGGAACTCCAGGTCGTCTCAATGATCATCTGGATAAGGGAAATCTTTCTCCATATCACATCAAATACCTGATTATTGATGAGTTTGACAAGTGTCTGGAGATGGGCTTCCAAGACGAAATGAGCCGACTGATCAAGTCATTGCCTGGCTTGCGTCGTCACTTTCTGCTTTCTGCTACCGAAGCAGAGGAAATTCCTCATTTCGTACACATGGGTAGGGTAGAAAAGATAGATTACCGTGTGGATGAAGATCAGGTTCCTGACCGTGTACATATATATAAGGTGGATAGTCCGGTAAAGGATAAACTGGAGAGTCTGTCACTTTTGCTACGCAGTTTAGGCGATCAGAGTACCATTGTATTCCTCAATTACCGTGATAGTGTAGAGCGTACCAACAAATATCTGGTAGAACAAGGTTTTTCTACATCTTTCTTCCATGGTGGATTGGAACAGAAGGAGCGAGAGGCTTCTCTCTATCGTTTCAGCAACGGTAGTGCTAATATCCTGGTGAGTACGGATCTGGCTTCGCGCGGACTTGATATTCCTGATATAGATAATATCATCCATTATCACATGCCGGAGAGCGAAGATGGTTATATCCATCGTGTAGGACGTACGGCAAGATGGGAAGCCCAGGGAAAGGCTTTCTTCCTGTTAGGTCCTGAAGAGCATATTCCGGAATATGTGGATGCAGAGATTGAGAATTATGAGATGCCTGTTGCTGATCAGCTTCCTGCGCCAGCCAAACCTAAGATGGCTACTATATATATAGGTAAAGGCAAAAAGGATAAAATCAGCAAGGGTGACATCTTAGGCTTCCTTTGCAAGAAGGGTGGGCTGCAGTCGGCTGAAATCGGAAAGATTGATGTTAATGACCGTTATGCTTATGCTGCCATTTCCCGAACGAAGTTGCGCAGCGTACTGAATAATGTAAAGGGCGAAAAGATAAAAGGCGTCAAAACGATAGTGGAAGAGGTAAGGTAGTTGACAAACTGCTATTATCTTTTCTCTGTTGCTTGCTAATGTATAATAAATGTAAAAATAGACATAAATATGCAGTTATTATACTAAAATGACTAACAAAATGAAAGAAATCTGCGCAAAACGCTAAAAATGTGCAGAAAAGTTTGGTAGTTTCAAATAAAAAGTGTAATTTCGCAGTCGTAAATACAATCCAAAGGTTTACTATGTATCCTATATGGGTGTATTGTGCACTAATTTTTCCTGCTAACAGGATTATATCGTATAAAACTTAAATAATTATACAAAGATGAAGAAGTACAATTTTAACGCAGGTCCATCAATGCTTCCACGCGAAGTGATTGAGAACACAGCAAAGCAGATTTTGGATTTTAATGGTTCAGGTCTTTCATTGATGGAAATCAGCCACCGTGCTAAGGATTTCCAGCCAGTAGTTGATGAGGCAGTCTCCTTATTCAAGGAACTTCTTGACATTCCTGAGGGTTATTCCGTTATCTTCCTTGGTGGTGGCGCGTCATTGCAGTTTATGCAGATTCCAGCAAACTTCCTCATCAAGAAGGCTGCCTACATTAATTCTGGCACTTGGGCTAAGAAGGCAATGAAAGAGGCAAAGCATTTTGGTGAGGTCGTGGAGATCGCATCATCGTCCGACGCCAATTTCACTTTCTATCCACAGGTTCCTAACACTGTACCAGCCGATTGTGATTACTTGCATTTGACAAGCAACAATACTATATATGGTACTGAACTCCGTGTAGATCCAGATGTAAACGTACCATTGATTTCTGATATGTCTTCAGATATCATGAGCCGTCCAGTAGATGTTTCTAAGTATACTGCCATCTATGCAGGTGCTCAGAAGAATCTTTCTATGGCAGGTGTTACCGTTATCATCGTTAAGGATGATATGCTCGGCAAGGCTCCTCGCGAGCTTCCTACAATGCTCGATTATCGTACTCACGTTGAGAAGGGCAGTATGTTCAATACTCCTCCTGTTGTTCCTATCTATACCTTGATGGAGAATCTCCGCTGGTTGAAGGCTAATGGTGGTGTTGAGGCTGCTGACAAGCGAGCTCACGAACGTGCAGAAGTTCTTTATGCAGAAATCGACCGCAACAAACTCTTCAAGGGTACTGTTGAAGAAGCATCCCGTTCTTTGATGAACATCTGCTTCGTGATGAACGATGAGTACAAGGAGTTGGAGAAGCCATTCCTCGACTTCGCTACAGAGCGTGGCATGGTAGGTATCAAGGGTCACCGCTCAGTGGGTGGTTTCCGTGCCAGCTGCTATAATGCACAGACCATGGAGGGCGTTCAGGCACTCGTCAAGGCCATGCAGGATTTTGAAGCACAACATTAATTTTTGAATTTGTATGAAAGTATTAGTTGCAACAGAAAAGCCATTCGCAGCGGCTGCTGTGGAAGGCATTAAGAAAGAAATAGAGGGAGCAGGCAACGAATTGGTGCTGCTCGAAAAATATACAGAGAAGGCTCAGCTTCTCGATGCAGTGAAGGATGTGGACGCGATGATTATCCGTTCTGACAAGGCTGATGCGAGGTGCTCGATGCAGCAAAGAACCTGAAGATTATCGTTCGTGCTGGTGCAGGTTATGATAACATTGACCTTGCTGCTGCTACTGCTCATAATGTAGTGGCTGAGAATACTCCTGGTCAGAACTCTAACGCAGTAGCTGAGTTGGTATTCGGCTTGTTGGTCTTTACTGTACGTAATTTCTACAACGGCAAGGCTGGCAGCGAGTTGAAGGGTAAGAAACTGGGTATTCTTGCTTTCGGTAATGTAGGTCGAAATGTGGCTCGCATCGCCAAGGGATTCGGCATGGAAGTAGCTGCTTACGATGCATTCTGCCCAGCTGATGTTATCGAGCTGCCGGTGTTCATGCTGTAAAGTCACAGGATGAGTTGTTCCAGACTTGCGACATCGTTTCTCTTCATATCCCTGCTACTCCAGAGACTATCAAGAGCATCGACTACAAGACTGTAAACCAGTTGCCTAAGGGTGGCATCCTCATCAATACAGCGCGTAAGGAAGTTATCAATGAGCCTGAGCTCCTGAAACTTCTCGCTGAGCGTGAGGATTTGAAGTTCATCACTGATATCAAGCCTGATGCTGATGCAGACTTTGCCAAGTTCGAGGGTCGCTACTTCTCAACTCCTAAGAAGATGGGTGCACAGACTGCAGAAGCAAATATCAATGCCGGTATTGCAGCAGCTAAGCAGATCAATGCGTTCTTTGCTGATGGCTGCACAAAATATCAAGTAAATAATAAAAATTAGGATATAAAAAAGCTCATAGAGGGTGCTTTAGCTAGTGCCCTTTATGGGCTTTTTATCTTTACAGACTTCATGATATACTTGCCCTTCGTGGGCTTTTATTCATTAAAATCAATAAAACATTATGGCTATAGTTAAACCATTTAAGGGTATTCGTCCCCCAAAAGATTTAGTTGAGCAAGTTGAGTCTCGTCCTTACGATGTTCTCAATTCTGAGGAAGCACGTGCCGAGGCAGGCGATAACGAGAAGAGCCTTTATCATATTATTAAACCTGAAATCAATTTCGAACCAGGTACTTCTGAGTACGATCCTCGCGTTTATGAAAGCGCTGCAGAGAACTTCAGAAAGTTCCAGGAGAATGGCTGGTTGAAACAGGATGATAAGGAACAGTATTATATCTATGCACAGACGATGAACGGCAAGACTCAGTATGGTCTTGTGGTAGGTGCGTATGTAAACGACTATATGACGGGTGTCATCAAGAAACATGAGCTGACACGCCGCGATAAGGAAGAAGACCGTATGAAGCATGTGCGTGTATGCAATGCCAATATCGAACCAGTATTCTTCGCTTATCCTGATAATGAGGTGCTTAACGAACTTCTGATGCGTTATGCAGCAACAACGCCGGAGTATGATTTCATTGCTCCAATAGATGGTTTCCGTCATCAGTTCTGGGTTGTAAGCGATGATCAGGATATTGCCACAATTACAGCGGAATTTGCCAAGATGCCTAGCCTTTATATTGCTGACGGTCATCACCGTAGTGCAGCAGCAGCTCTGGTAGGTGCAGAAAAAGCTAAGCAGAATCCTAATCATACAGGTAAGGAGGAATATAACTACTTTATGGCAGTTTGTTTCCAGGCAAGTCAGCTTACTATTCTCGATTATAACCGAGTTGTGAAGGATTTGAACGGTCTGACTTCTGATCAGTTCCTCGATGCTTTGACAAAGAATTTCGAGGTGATAGATATTGATGCAATCAATGTGAATGTATCTGGTGATGAAGAGGGCATACCTTGCTATGAAAAGATGGCTATTGATGATGCTATCAGCCAGTTTGGCTTGGATATTCTGAAACCAGCTGCTCTCCATTCTTTCCTCCTCTATCTGGACGGTAAATGGTACGGTTTGTTTGCCAAGCCAGGAACTTACGACGATGCAGATCCTATCGGCGTGCTCGATGTGGATATTTCATCTCGTCTGATTCTTGATGAAATTCTGGGTATCAAGGATTTACGTTCTGATAAGCGCATCGATTTTGTGGGCGGTCTTCGCGGTCTCGGTGAGTTGAAACGTCGTGTGGATAGCGGTGAGATGAAGATGGCACTTGCTTTGCATCCGGTTACTATGCAGCAGATTATGGATATCGCTGACAGTGGTAAGATTATGCCACCTAAGGCAACTTGGTTTGAACCTAAGTTGCGCAGCGGTTTGATTATTCACAAGTTGGATTAATGATAGACGAATTTAAGACTATATCAGATACGATAGGCGAGGGATATTACACCGAGAAAAGGAGTAAGTTTCTCGCCTTTGCTCACCATGTTACAACTGTTGACGAGGTGAAGGAAATTGTTGCCGGGTACCGTAAGAAATATTACGATGCCCGACATTGTTGTTATGCATATATGCTAGGTCCTGAACGGACAGAGTTCCGTGCCAATGATGATGGCGAACCTTCTTCTACAGCAGGAAAACCAATCCTCGGCCAAATCACGAAATCAGAATTGACGGATATTTTAATTGTCGTCATCCGATATTTCGGAGGAGTGAAATTGGGAACCAGCGGACTCATTGTTGCCTATCGTGAAGCTGCTATTGATGCTTTGGCTCATAGTGAGGAGGTTACGCAACAGATAGAGGAAATAGTAACCTATGATTTTACTTATCCGATGATGAATGATGTGATGAGGATAGTCAAAGATATGAATCCGCGTATCCTGGATCAGACTTTCGATAATACTTGCAGCATCAAACTCTCTATCAGAAAGAGCGAGGCGGAGCAGTTACGTTCCCGTCTGAAAAAGCTGTCGTTTGAATAGCAGATAACTGACAGACAGATGAATAACTGCTGGGTAAATAAAAAGAGGGTGAATCATTAATTTATGATTCACCCTCTTTTTGATGGTTATTTCTTTTGAATTTATCCCTTTTCTTCCAATTCCTTACCTCAGTTCGGGATAAGAAATAGTGCCTAAAAAAAGTTGGTAATCTCCGATGTTTTTTGTATCTTTGTAGTTGAAATCCAATTAGTTACAAACATAAAAAGATATCATTATGGAGATTACAAGGACAAAGTTACAGAATTATTTTGTATTATTGATGAATTTTACAAAGTTTTTGATGCTGAAAATGCAGGAAAATTGCTTTTGGGTGAAGATGGAGTAAAGCGCAGACGACGTAAAGCCTCTTTA
>ENA-OQDW01000034-OQDW01000034.1-human-gut-metagenome-genome-assembly--contig:-NODE-34-length-45828-cov-8.159603_pt1 | contig 45828 bp, 52 predicted proteins | sample MGYA00242784_ERZ504613 | MGnify/ENA primary metagenome ERZ504613 (study PRJEB26092, sample SAMD00036330) | human gut metagenome | host: Homo sapiens | study: EMG produced TPA metagenomics assembly of...
CTGCCGAGGTATCGAGCTGCACCGTTGCGTGCGTGCGGACGGGCGCGGCGACCTCGCCGGCATGCATCACGATGACGCCGCAAGTGCTCGTCTTAACGAACTCGACCATCTTGGGATCGGTGAAGCCGGTCACGTCGTTGACGATCGAGGCGCCGCAGCGCACGGCCGCTTGGCAACCGCCACATGACGCGTGTCGATCGAGACGATGGCGCCCTCCTTGGCCAGCGCACGCACCACGGGCAGCACGCGGCGAGCCTCCTCGTCGGGGTTGACCGGGGTAAAGCCGGGGCGCGTGGACTCGCCGCCCACGTCGATGATGTCGGCGCCGGCGTCGAGCATCGCCAGGCCGTACTCGATGGCGGCATCGGGGTCGAAGTGCTCCCCGCCATCGCTAAACGAATCGGGCGTCACGTTGAGGACGCCCATGATGCGCGGACGGTCAAAGCTGAGCTCATACTTTCCGCACCGCCATGTCTTGCTGTCGTTCGCCATGAACATCCTCCTAAAATGCCCACGCCGCCGAGCTTGGGGAGCTGGCGGCGGGGTCGCTTTGCACTCAGTCTTTCTATTGTATCCGCGCGCGCGGGCTAGAACGCAAACGCGGCCGCGATGTCGCAAGAAATCAGCAGGTCGGCATTTGCATCCTGATCGGTGGGAGCAAGGTTGCATATGGCCAGCGTATCGCCGGTAAAGTAACGCGTAAGGCCCGCCGCCGGATACACCACGAGCGAGGTCCCACCCACAATGAGGGCATCGGCCGCGGCGATGGCGGCAACGGCACCGGTCAGCACATGCTCATCGAGCGGCTCCTCGTAGAGCACCACATCGGGCTTGATGCGCCCGCCGCACGCAGGACACACAGGCACGCCCGCGGCGTCCTCGTGCTCGCGCGAGCAAATCCACTCGGCGCTATAGACCGCGCCGCACGACTGGCAAATGTTGCGATGGACCGATCCGTGCAGCTCGAACACGCGCTGCGAGCCGGCCGCCTGGTGCAGACCGTCGATATTTTGCGTCACCACGGCGTCGAGCTTGCCGGCGCGCTCCAGCTCGGCCAGCTTGGTGTGGCAGCGGTTAGGCTTAGCGTTAAGCGCGATCATCTTGGTGCGGTAAAAGTCGAAGAACTCCGCAGGATGTGCCTCGTAAAAGCTATGCGACAGCATGGTCTCGGGCGGATAGGCAAACTGCTGGTGATACAGGCCGTCCACGCTGCGGAAATCGGGGATGCCACTTGCCGTGGAAACACCAGCGCCGCCAAAGAAGACCACGCGCTTGTGGGTGTCAAACAGATCCGCCAGCGCGGCGGAGGCCTGCCTGGGGTCCGATATTGCCTGCGTCATATGAGTCCTCCGTCCTTGTTAGTCGGGCAGCGTTGAGCGACGTCCCAGCATGCGGCCTTTAAGTCAGCATGCACGGAGCCCACCCCGCCCCTGTTGCGCTAATCTTAAGCCTGCCAACCCCGTCGAAAGGACACCATGCCTCAGACTTACACTTTCGCCTCGTGGAACGTCAACGGCCTGCGCGCCGTGCTCAAAAAGGACCCGAGCTTTATCCAGATCGCGCAAGAACTCGACGTCGATATCCTGGCGCTGCAGGAGACCAAGCTGCAGGAGGGCCAGGTCGATATCGACCTGCCCGGCTATCACCAAACCTGGAGCTACGCCGAGCGCAAAGGCTATTCGGGCACCGCGGTCTTTAGCCGCCAGGAGCCGCTACGCGTGCTGCGCGCCGACGCGCTGCTGCCCTACGCCGGCGAGGGCGAGGCCGCCGAGCTCGTTGCCCAAGCCGCAACCGAGGGCCGCGTCTGTGCGCTCGAGTTCGACAAGTTTTGGTTTGTCGACGTCTATACGCCCAACGCGCAAAATGAGCTCGCGCGCATCGACGTGCGTATGGCCTGGGACGATGCCTATCGCGGCTTTTTGGGCGCGCTTGAGCACGAAACCGGCAAGCCCGTCGTAACCTGCGGCGACTTTAACGTGGCGCACGAAGAGATCGACCTTAAGAACCCCAAGTCCAACCGCGGCAACGCAGGCTTTTCGGACGAAGAGCGCGGTAAGTTTACCGAGCTGCTCAACGCCGGCTTTACCGATACCTGGCGCACGGCTAATCCGGACGTTGAGGGCGTCTACAGCTGGTGGAGCTATCGCTTTAATGCCCGCAAGAACAACGCCGGCTGGCGCATCGACTACTTCCTGGTAAGCGACGCAATCGCCGCCAACGTTCGCGACACCGGCATCCGCGGCGACATCTTCGGCAGCGACCACTGCCCCGTCACCCTCACGCTAGAACTCTAGCCCCAATTGATCCCCTGGGGACGGAGGAAAAGGATCATTTTCACCTCGCGAGGGAACCCACGCGGCCCTCCCGCCACGGAACTGACCCATCTACTACGTTTAAGCCACTACCCTCAACCACAGCGAACAACGCAAAAAGAAAACCGCAGGTAGAAAGCCTGCGGTTTTTCGTAAAACGCGGTCATGGTCGGGGGTATCAAGCTAAACGTAGTAGATGGGCCAGTTTCGTGGCAAGCGCCGCCAACTGATTCCCCGGGGACGTCTGGGGACGGAGGAAAACGGATCGATTTGGCTCTCTGAGGGCACGATGCCCGTCATATCAGCCGGCCATTCCAAAACTATGCCGGTTTACGGGGCTGAATCGCGAACCCCCAACCATACGCAATTCCGAAATAATAAAACCTCAGGTAAACGGCTTGCTCTATTTTGAAAAAAGCCGGTATGGTCGGCCTACGCTAATCTAGCCCCGTAAACCGGCATAGTTTTGAAATGGTACTTCGGAAGTATTGATTCACGCCCCGGCGCAACCAGCCCTACAGCCCGTATTTCACGACAACGCGGTTGATCCGTCGACACCAAGGCTTGTAGAGGGCGGCCAAGAACACGCAGGTCGCGAGGCCGTGTGTGATATCGAACGGCACTGCCGTGGCAAGACGCGCCACGACGCCCGCCCACGTGAGCGGTTGTACAAAACCGATAATGTCGTACGCGTTGATCACCACGCCGTACAGCAGACCCGAAGCAAAGCCGTACGCCATCAGCGCCGGCATGCGCACGGTTCCATCCGCACGGTCGAACGCACCGGCATGCGCCAGCGCACCGCCAACATAGCCAACCAGGCCCCAGGCATACATCTGCCATGCGTCCACATGCCCTGCCCAAAAAAGAAATTGCTGGTCAGCGCCGCCAGCGCGCCAACCATAAAACCATTGCGGCGACCAAGCGTCGCCCCCGCGATAATGGCGATGGCGCTCACCGGTTTAAAGTCGGGAATGGGCCCAAACAGGATGCGCCCCGCCGCCGCCAGCGCCGCCAGCACCAGCGTGGGCATAATCTGGCGCAAACCCGGACGAGATGCCTCGTAACCCGCAAAGAACAGTGCAAGCACCAGCGCCACCACGACAAGCATGGCAAGCGCCGCCTGCTCAACGCCCGCCAGCAACGCCGCTGCCATCACCGCCGGCACCGCCAACAACAGCGGGATCTCCAGTTTTGTGAGTAAACGCGAGAAACGACAGTCCGTCATCCCATCACGCCCTATAGAACACGTTGTCGGCAAAGAAGTCGGCCGGGGGCTCCATGCAGCAATCTCGCCGTCAAACATCATGCGACGTCGTCGGCTACCTGCTCGGCAAAGTCCAAATCGTGCGTAGCCATGATGACGGTGCCGCCAGCCTTCGCATGGTCACGCAGGGCGCGGGCGATGATGCGGCGGCTCTCCAGGTCAAGGCCCTTCGTGGGCTCGTCAAGCAGCAGCAGCTCGGGGCCGATCAGCAGCAGCTTTGCCAGCGCAAGCAGCTGGCGCTGTCCGCCCGAGAGGTCGTAAGGGTGGCGCGTCTCCAGGCCGTCCAATCCCAGTTGCGCCGCACGCTCCCGCGCCAAGTTCTCGTCATATCCGCAGGTCGAGGCCCATTCCATCAGCTCGTCGCGCACCGTCTCGGCAACCAGCAATGCTTTGGGATTCTGAGGCAGCAGCGCCGCCGAGGCCGCTCCGCGCACCATGCGGCCGCGCTGCAGCTTGGCGGTCTTCGCCAGCACCGAGAGCATCGTCGACTTACCGCATCCGTTGCCGCCCACGATCGCATGCACCGCACTGGCCGAAAACGCAACGTCGAGCCCGCGCAGCACCCAACCGCCCGCGCGATCGTAGCGAAACCAGCCTTCCGACAGGGTGGTAGCCGACCCGCCGTGCATTTTTTGGAGTATTCTGCTTCCATCCGTGCGCGGGAAGGCTTCCGAGCCGTTCTCGAGCGACGTTTGCGCCACAAATTCGGACGATTTGTCCAATTCTGAACTTTTTTTCGCGCTCGATACGTCCCCGGGCGGCTCCAGAGAGCCCAAATTGTCCTCACGCCTGCTGAATACTCCGTTTTTTGCACATCGGATGGCACCCCACCCCAACATCTCATCGGAAAACAGCGATTCTCGGCGTCCCAAAGAAGCCATATCCGCCACCTCGCGCACGCGACCGCCCTCAATCCGGTACGCACGCGTCGCATACTCGAGCATCGGCCGCGGTTGATGCGTAGCCACAACAACCGTGCAGCCCAGCTCACGGTTCACGCGAAACAGCGCGTGCAGAAAATTCTTCTCGGCAACGGGATCGAGCTGAGACGTGGGCTCGTCGAGTAGCAGCACACGCGGACGCAGCGCCAGGACGGCGGTAAGCGACAGCAGCTGCTTGCGGCCACCCGAAAGCGTGTCGGTATCGCGATGAAGCCAGTCCTCCAGACCAAAGAAATAGCTGGTCTCGGCAACACGGCGGCGCATCTCTCGCGCGACACGCCCAGATTCTCTAGCCAAACGCCATCTCATGCCACACGGTCTCGCACACAATCTGGTTCTCGGGATCCTGGAACACATAGCCCACGCGCTCCGCCGATGCCCGCACGTCCATGTCGGCAACGTTCTCGCCCAGCACGCGCAGTTCGCCAGTGCGCTCGCCCGCCGGCGCGATCTCGGGCTTGAGCAGCGACAGCAGCGTCGACTTACCCGATCCGGTACCGCCAACAAGCAACGCAAATGCACCTTGGGGAACAGACCAGTCGAGCCCCTCGAGCACCGCAGCATCAGCATCGGGGTAGCAAAACTAAGGCCTCGCACCTCAATCGCCGGCGCGGCCGAGCCATATGCCACACCCGCCGCCGGGCCCCTATCCAACCGAGCCATCAGCCAAACCTCTTCTCATCAATCGCGTGCAACACGCAAGGCAGCACCATCCAGGCAGCGTACACGACATAGCCCGGCCACGCGCCGGCACCGAGAGCTGCGGATAAAACGAATACTGCGTCGTCGCGGTCCACGCCACTGTCACCGTGACCACGCCAAACAGCGCAAGCCCAGCCAGCGCGGCAACGTCGCTGCGCCCCAGCCGATACCGCGCATACGTCGTTCGACGCGTCGCGGCGCCCCACCCACGGGAGCGCATGGCGTCCGCGCGCTCCAGCGAATCTTCCATGCCCCAGCCCATCAACACACTCGATGCCCGCAAGCGCGAGCGCACGGGGTCGGCCGGCGCGCGGCCCGGCACATCAATCGCATCCTGCACCGCCAGTACCGTACGACCGCGACGCAAAAACTGCGGGATAAGCCGCATGCACATCGAAATCATGAGCGCGATCACCGGCGCGGCGTTGCCCAAAAGCGCAAGCACCTTGTCGTATTCGAGCATCGACGCCGCCGCCTCAAACCACAGCACGCTCGCCACAAACAGCCCGCCCATGCACAGGCCGTATACCATGCTCTCCAGATACACCGCGCGCATGCCAATACGGAACAGTTCCGTCGAGCCCGAGGCGCTAAACAGCGGATTGACCAGCGCGATAATCAAAATCACCGGCAGCTGCCAGCGAAGTGCGCCCAGCGTGTGGGCAGCCCCACGCGTCGCAAATCCATACGCCAGCCCGCCCGCAAGTGACAGCGCAATCAGCACCGGCTGCATCGAGGACATGGTGAGTCCCAGCGTCAGCACTATATAGAGTGCCGGCACAGCCGGATGCGACATCGAGAATGCCGCGACGGGCTCGCCGCCAAACTCCTCACGCATGTTGTCCACGGGCACCCCCGTCTCCTCGCTCAAACGACAGCTCCGCAGCACCGCCAACGCCGCACGCAAGCAGTGCAAACGCCACGCCGGCGGCGCAAGCCTCAACCGCCGCAAACCAATCGCTACGCGCTCAACATATGCCTGCGGTATCATATTGCGCCGTGTATCGTTTCCAAACACACGTCTCTATAACGTAACAGGAGATCACATGGACGCAACCGCAATTATCCTCGCTGCCGGCGAGGGCACCCGCATGAAGTCGAACCACTGCAAGGTTTCGCACAAGATCCTGGGCAAGCCCATGTCCAGTGGATCGTCGACGCCACCATCAAGGCCGGCTGCAGCCGCGTCGTGGTCGTCATCGGCAGCCACGCCGACGAGATGCGCGCCTCATCGACGGCGCCTATGCCAACAGCGCCACCAAGGTCGAGTGCGTTGAGCAGACCGAGCGCCTGGGCACCGGTCACGCCGTGAAGGTCGCGCTCGAGGCCTGCGGCATCACGCAAGGCCCCGTCGTCGTGCTCAACGGCGACCTGCCGCTCATCACCGCCGACACCGTCGCCAAGTTCGCGCAGACCGTCGCCACCGGCGAGCTCGCCTGCACCGTCATGACCATGACCCCGCCCGACCCCTTCGGCTACGGCCGCATCAAGCTGGGTGCCGACGGCCAGATCGAACGCATCATCGAGCAGAAGGACTGCACACCCGAGCAGGCCGCCACGCTGCTCGAGTGCAACGCCGGCTGCTACGCCTTCGACGGCGCGCAGCTCGCCGCGCACATTGACGAGATCGGCAACGACAACGCGCAGTCCGAGTACTATCTGCGACATGCTCGAGATCCTCAAGGGCCACGGCCAGGCAGTCTCCATCTTCCACTGCGATGACTACCGCGACGGCCTGGGCGTCAACAGCCGCATCCAGCTCGCGCAGCTCACCGCCATCGCGCGCGACCGCATCAACGAGCACTGGATGGCCGAGGGCGTTACCTTCATCGACCCCACGCAGGCCTGGATCGGCCCCGACGCCACCATCGGCCGCGACACCGTCGTGTGGCCGCAGACGCACCTGATCGGCCACGTCACCGTGGGCGAGGAGTGCCAGCTCGGCCCCAACAGCCGTCTCACCGACACCACCGTCGGCAGCGGCTGCATCATCGATGAGACCATCGCCATCGAGGCCGTCATCGAGAACGGCGTCGACTGCGGCCCGCGCGCTACCTGCGCCCGGTACCCACATGCTCGACGGCTCCAAGGCCGGCACGCACGTGGAGATCAAGAAGTCCACGATCGGCGAGGGCTCCAAGGTGCCGCACCTGTCCTACATCGGCGACACGACCATGGGCTCCGGCGTCAACGTGGGCGCCGGCTCCATCACCTGCAACTACGACGGCGTACACAAGCACAAAACCGTCATCGGCAAGGATGCCTTCATCGGTTCCGATACCATGATGGTCGCGCCCGCCCAGATTGGCGACGGCGCGCTCGTGGCCGCCGGCTCCGTCATCACTGAGCCGGTCCCGGCAGACGCACTCGGTCTGGGCCGCGCCCGTCAGGTAAATATTGAGGGCTGGGCCGCCGATTATCGCCGCCGCCTGCACGAGGACGACGAGGTATAACGTTTTACCAAGCATCTAAGGAGCCGCTTCCGTGGGGACGGCTCCTTTTTCTATGCTGACCTGCGCGGCCGGATGAGTGGTCGGTTCGTGTCCGTTGACGGTAAAGACGTTATCAAGACTCGATAAACCCCGCCGCGCGGTTACAATGCAACAAGGCATCTATATGGCATTCGATATAAAGGAGAAGGGTAATGCCGATTAATGATCCCGAGAAGTCGGAGAATATGCGCAAGTCCATCCGCGTGTATTCCGGTTCCTCCAACCGTCCCCTCGCTCAGAAGATCGCTGAGTTCCTTGGGGTCGAGCTTTCGGGCCTTACGCTAAAGCAGTTCGCCAACGGTGAGATTTACGCCCGCTACGACGAGACCGTCCGCGGCGCCGACGTCTTCCTGATTCAGTCCGTGGCCGGCGGCAACGTCAACGACATGCTCATGGAGCTGCTCATCGCCACCGACGCTGCCAAGCGCGCATCCGCCCGCTCCATCACCGCCGTTATCACCCACTACGGCTATGCCCGCCAGGACCGCAAGGCCGGCCCGCGCGAGCCCATCACCGCCCGCCTCGTCGCCAACCTGCTCGAGCGCGCCGGCGTCAACCGCATCATCACCCTCGACCTGCACCAGGCCAGATTCAGGCTTCTTCGATATCCCGGTTAACCACCTGTCCGCGCTGCCGCTGTTTGGCCAGTACTACAACGACATGCACTTCGACACCGACAACCTGGTTGTCGTCTCCCCCGATGTGGGCCGCGCCAAGCCGCCAAGAAGCTGTCCGACATGCTCGGCTGCGACCTGGCCATCGCCCACAAGGGCCGTCCGCGCCACAACGCCGCCGAGGTCATGGGCATCATCGGTGACATCAAGGGCAAGACCTGCATCATCAACGACGACATGATCGACACCGCTGGCACCCTGTGCGCCAACGTCAAGGAGCTCAAGGCTATGGGCGCTGGCGATATCTACGTCTGCGCCACCCACGGCATCTTCTCCGGTCCGGCCATCGAGCGTCTGAACGACGCCCCCATCGTCGAGTGCCTCGTCACCGACGCCATTCCCGTCGAGGTCGGTGGCAAGATCAAGACCATCTCGGTCGCCGAGGAGTTCGCTCAGGCCATCTCCGCCGTTTACCACGAGGAGCCCGTCTCCACGCTCGTCGGCGGCGACTTCGCGCTGTAGTCGCTCGACCCTCGCATCCCTCCGGAAGCCCCGGACACGCCTGCGGGGTTATCACGCGAACGTCCTCGCCGCTTTGCGGCTGCGGGATGTTCGCTTTGATAACCCTCCCGGCGTGTCCGGGGCTTCCTGCTGTCTCGGGGCAGCTGTTTTCTGAAATGACTTTGCTGCAACCTTTCCTCGCCTTCGGCGGGCGTGGTAGCCTTTGTCGTTGATTGAACTTTTGTGTAACGAAAGGATGAACATGGCAGCTGCACAGCCGCTTAAGATTCGCATGGTTGCCGGACTTGGCAACCCTGGCGATGAGTATGCCGAGACCCGCCACAACGCCGGTTTTAAGGCGATCGACGAGCTGGCCCGTCAGGCCGGCGTCACGTACTGGAAAAACCAAGCAGGCGCCGAGGTCGCGCTCATCAATATCAACGATGCCGAGGAAGAGGGCGGCAAGCGCCAGATCGTGCTGGTCAAGCCGCAGTCGTACATGAATACCTCGGGTGGCCCCATCTCCAAGCTTTGCCGCGAATACAAAATCAAGGCCGAGGAGCTACTCGTAATCCACGACGAGCTCGATATTCCCGCCGGCGACGTGCGTGTTAAGGTGGGCGGCGGCCATGCTGGCCATAACGGCCTGCGCTCCATCATCGACAAGATGGGCAGCCGCGACTTTAGCCGTATCCGCACCGGCATCGGCAACCCTCCCGGCAAGATGGCCGTGGCAGACTACGTGCTCAAGCAGCTGCGCGCCCGCGAAGCCGAGGATTTCCAGGACACCTGCGCCCGCGCCGCAGATGCCGCCGGTCTGGCCATCGTCCACGGCGTAATCTACGCCCGCGATCACGTAAACGGCGCCGCTTCCGCCAACGGGAAGCACTAAAACCTACCATTTAGGGACAGGTTTATTTTGGCAGCTTTTATCTGCGGAAACGCCGCAGTCGATACATCGCAATAAACATGCTGCCACCATACATGCATAACGCCCCAAAGGGGGCCGGCCTCAACGAAGCGCGAGGCCGGCCCCCTTTGCCGTTTTGCCTGATAAAACCGACCAAAATAAACCTGTCCCTTTTTGGCAGGTCACTTTTCCCGCCTGCCAAAGATACACGTAAGCGACATTGCCATGAGGGTATAATTTGCACCGTATGTCTGCACAACGCCTGTGCGCGTACGGTTTTACTCGGGCTACCGTCCATTTCCGTGGAGGCACGGTTCGGCAGCCCTAACAAGAGAGGGGTTCTATGTATAAGATCCTGGAGAAGACGCAGTTCTCGGAGAAGGTGTTCAAGTTCCGCATCGAGGCGCCCGCAATCGCCAAGCATGCGCACGCTGGACAGTTCCTCATGGTTCGCGCCAACGAGACGGGCGAGCGTGTCCCGTTTACCTTAGCTGGCTGGAACGGTGACGAGGGCTGGTCGAGTTCATCTTCATGGTGATCGGCAAGACCACCGAGATGCTTTCCACCTACGAGGCCGGCGAGTCGCTGCGCGACGTCGTGGGCCCGCTGGGCGTTCCCACCGAGATGGCCGAGGGCCCCTGCGCCGTCATTGGCGGCGGCGTCGGCCTGGCAATTGCCTTCCCGGTCGCCAAGCACCTGGTCGAGACCGGCCACGAGGTGCACGCCATCATGGGCGCCCGCACCAAGGACCTCCTGCTCATGGAGGACCAGTTCCGCGAGCTCCTCGACGAGGACCACATCCACATCACCACTGACGACGGTTCCTACGGCGAGCAGGGCGTTGTCACCGCTCCGCTGGAGCGCCTGCTGCAGGACAAGGCCGTGAGCCAGGTCTTCTGCGTCGGCCCCGTTCCGATGATGAAGTTCTCGACCCTCACCGCCCAGAAGTACGACACCCCCATCACCGCGTCGCTCAACCCCATCATGGTTGACGGCACCGGCATGTGCGGCTGCTGCCGCGTCGAGGTGGGCGGCGTGACCAAGTTCGCTTGCGTCGACGGCCCCGACTTCGATGCCACCCTGGTCGACTGGGATGACCTTCGTGCCCGCCAGGCCGCTTACCGTTCCGAAGAGGGCGAGTCCCTCAAGGCCTATGAGGAAAAGAGCTGCGCATGCCACTAGTTAACGGTCGTTTCGTTGCCGATATGAAGTCGCCCCGCACCCCCGATAACGAGGAGCCGGCTGCCGAGCGCGCCTGCGACTTCCGCCCCGTCGACAAGGCTTCACCGAGGAGATGGCGCTGGCCGAGGCCGAGCGCTGCCTCAACTGCAAGAAGCCGTTCTGTGTTGAGGGCTGCCCCGTCAACATCAACATTCCCCGCTTTATCGAGCAGATCCGCGCGAAGGACTTCGGCGGCGCTCTCGATACCATCCGCGAGGACTCCATGCTTCCCGCCATCTGCGGCCGCGTCTGCCCGCAGGAGAACCAGTGCGAGGGCAAGTGCATCCGTGGTAAGAAGTCCGAGCCGTGGCCATCGGCCAGCTCGAGCGCTTCCTGGGTGATCGCCCCGAGCTCGCTTCCACGCCCAAGATGGCTCCCAAGAACGGCAAGAAGGTCGCCGTCGTCGGCTCCGGCCCGTCCGGCATCACCTGCGCCGGCGAGCTCGCCCGCAACGGCTTTGACGTTACCGTCTTTGAGGCCTTCTTTACCGGCGGCGGCGTGCTGGTCTACGGCATCCCCGAGTTCCGTCTGCCCAAGGCAGTCGTCAAGCGCGAGATTGACGGCCTGGAGGACATGGGCGTCAAGTTTGAGTACAACTCCGTCGTGGGCAACATGGCCACGGCCGAGGAGCTGTTCGAGCAGGGCTTCGACGCCATCTACGTGGCGACCGGCGCTGGCCTGCCCAAGTTCCTCAACGTCCCCGGCGAGAACCTGCCCAACGTCTTCTTCGCGAACGAGTACCTCACCCGCGTGAACCTGATGAAGGCCAACAAGTTCCCCGAGTACGACACCCCCACCAAGCACGGCAAGAACGTCGTTGTCTTTGGTGGCGGCAACGTGGCTATGGACGCCGTCCGTACCGCCAAGCGTCTGGGCGCCGAGCACGCCATCATCGCCTACCGTCGTACCGAGGACGAGATGCCCTGCCGTCGTGCCGAGCTGCACCACGCCAAGGCCGAGGGCGTCGAGGTTCTGCCGCTCGTTTCCCCGCTCGAGTTTGTCGCTGGCGAGGACGGCTCCGTGTGCGCCGTCAAGGTCCAGAAGATGGAGCTCGGCGAGCCTGACGAGTCCGGCCGTCGTCGCCCGGTGCCCATCGAGGGCGCCATCGAGGAGATCCCCTGCGACGTCGCGATCTCGGCTATCGGCACAAACGCCAACCCCTTCGCAAAGAAGATCGGCGGCAAGATGGAGCTCAACAAGTGGGGCTACATCGTCGCCGACGAGGAGACCGGCCAGACCACCGATCCCCGCATCTGGGCCGGCGGCGACATCGTCACCGGTGCCGCTACGGTCATTCTGGCGATGGGCGCCGGCAAGAAGGCCGCCGCTTCGATCACCAAGAGCTTGCTGGGCGAGTAATCACCTACAGCGCTAGCCATCAAACGGCAAAGTCCCCGTCGAGCACACGCCCGGCGGGGACTTTTTCTATGCCGGCCGCCCAAACCACCACAAAGGGGACAGGCACCTTTGTGATGGTTTTGGTCGGTTAGTCTTCGAGCTGCGCTACTTTGTAGCGGTAGGCTGCGGCAATAACGTCTTTGCAACCCTCGCGGCCCAGCTTGGCGCGGTTGACGACGATGTCTTTACCGCTCGTCATCTTCCACTTTCCGGCACTGTAGCGCTTATAGAACGCCTCGCGCGCCTTCTGCTGCTGCTTGACCAGCTTGGCGCCCTTCTTTTTGTTGAGACCGCGCTTCTTGCGCACGATCTCGACGCGGTCCTCAAAGGGCGCAGTCACCAGCACGGCGATGTGGTTGGGGTTGTTGCGCAGCAGATAATCGGACAGACGGCCTTCGATAATGCAGCTCTCGGTCTCACCCAGATCCAAAATCACCTGGCTCATCTTTTGGAACAACTTGTCCGAGTACGAACGCGCATCGTAGCGGTCGGGCAGAAACGCCATGTTCTCCACGGCCAGGCGCTCGTCGTAGGCGGCCATCTTGTCGAGCGACTCGCCCGCGCGCAGCGAAGCACGCACCAGCAGCTCGTTATCGTACAGCGGAATCCCCAGCTCATCGGCGAGGATACGACCAATCTCGTGGCCCTCGGCGCCAAAGTCGCGCGCGATGGTAATGACCACAGGATTCTTCTTATTCTCCAGATCGCTCATCGCGATTCCTTTCTCTATGTGACAAAGGGACAGTCCCTTTGTCACATTCTACGCTGCCACAATACGACGTTGATACGCTCGGACCAGCAGCGAGATACCAAAGTTGAGCACAAAGTACATCGCAAACACCAGGCCGTAGAGCATAAGCACCTGCGACAGATCGATCGCGTGGGCCATCACGACGTTGGCCGTGTACATGAGCTCGGCCACGTTAATGCCCGAAAGATACGAGCTGTCCTTGATGACGGTCGTGCACTGGCTAAACAGCGCCGGAATGATCGTCTTAAACGTCTGGGGCAGAATGATGTAGCGCATGGTGGCAAAGAAGCCAAAACCCTGGCTCTGCGCTGCCTCAAACTGGCCGCGCGGAATCGAGTTGAGGCCTCCGCGCACAATCTCGGCCATAACAGCGCTGGTAAACAGCGTAAAGGCGATGGTCGAAATCACAATGTCCAAACCCTGCACCGTAAAGTAGATAAACAGGATCCACAGCAGGTTTGGCGTGCAACGGAACAGCTCGATATAGGCGCTCACCAAAATACGGAATGGACGGGGCGCATAACTTTTAACGAGCGCCAGCACCGTGCCAAAGATGAGCGAGAAAAAGATCGACAGCGCCGAGATCTCGATCGTCTTAACAAAGCCGCCCCAAATGTAGAGCAGGTTGGTCGCGTTGAAGATTTCCATGCGCTAGGCCTCCTCTACGTTGTCGAGCCCCAGCTCGGCCAGGCTCACACCGCGCGGACGCTCCTTGGAGCGGCGCTCGAGCCACTGCACCAGTATGGCGAGCGGAAAGCAGATGATGAAGTACATAAGGCAGCAGACGATGTATCCCTGCAGGTAACCGTACAGACTCACAAAGTTGTCGGAACGGTACATAAGGTCGCCGCCGGCCACAAGCGCCAGCACCGACGTATTCTTGACCAGGTTGAGCGCCTGGTTGCACAGCGGCGGCAGAATGATCTTGAATGTCTGGGGCAGTACGATGTACCAGTACGCCTGCGCACGGGTGAAGCCCTGGCTCTGGGCCGCCTCCATCTGACCGCGCGGAACCGCCTCGATACCAGTGCGGATGACCTCCGAAATGTAGGCCGCGTGATACAGACCCACGCCCAAGAAGCCCAGCACGAACGGCGCGATGCGCACCGGCTGGTCGGCACCGGTTATGGCCTGCAAAAACTGCGGACCGGCCATGTACATAAAGAGCACCTGCACGGGCAACGGGGTGTTCTGGTAAAACTCCACGTACACGCGGCTTATGGCGCGCAGCACGCGCGAGCGAGTGGTAGAGAACACGCCCAGCAGCGTGCCCAGCACCAGCGACAACAGCAGGCCGGCAACGACCACTTGCAGCGTCACGCCAAAGCCCTCCCAGAAGGGCCCCATATTTTGAAATGTCGTCGACCAACGGTCGGCGTCAAATAATCCTTCGAGCATTTGATTCCTTCCTTGGACGATGCGCCTATACAAGACCCCAGGTCTTGACCTCTTGGTCGAGCCAGCCGTCGGCCAGGCGATCGCAAATCACCTGATCGACCACGGCCGAAAGGTCACAGCCCTTCTTGGTCGCCACGCCGTAGCCCTGCTCGCCAAACTTGACCTCGGGCTGCAGCAGCTCAACGGTCTCGTTCATGTAACCGGCCAGCGTGGAGCGGTCCATGGCAAAGACGTCGATATTGCCGGCGTCGAGCGAGCTCTTGATGATGGGATAGCCGCTAAAGGCCCTAAACTCTGGCTTGCAGCTAAAGCCGTTGTCCTTGATCATCTGCTCGATCAGGCCCTGCGTGGTAGCACCCTGGCTCACGCCGATGACCTTGCCGTCCAGATCCTCAATCGAGGTAAAGCCCGAACGCTTCTTGACCATGAGCCCCACGTAGTCGGTGCGGTACGGCGTCGAGAAATCCCAGCTCTTCTTGCGCTCGTCGGTGATGGTGTAGGTCGCCGCGACCACGTCAAGCTGGCCGTTATCGATCAGCGGGCCGCGCGTCTTGGGTGTTACGTCGTTAAACTCGACAAGCTCCTGGGCACGGGCCTCCTTGTAGCTCACGCCAAAGACGGCAGCGGCGATCTGGTAGCACAAATCGACTTCCATGCCCTCAAAGCGACCCTTGGCGGTGTCGTAATAGCCGTAGCCGGGAACATCCTTCTTAACGCCGGCATTCAGATGTCCACGCGACTTGATGGCCGCAAGCTTAGAGCCCTTGTCGGAGCCCTCGCCGCTGGTGGAGTTGCCGCAACCGGTAAGCGCGGTCCCCGTCAGCGCAAGCATGCCGGCGCCCGCCAGCCGCAAAAAGTGACGGCGCGACACGGCCGCCCTCGTCATATCCGTCATGTCCATCACCGCGCCTAGTGCAGAATCTTGGACAGGAACTCGCGGCAGCGCGGGTTCTCGGGGTTATCGAAGAAGTGCTCGGGCGTGCCCTCCTCCAGAATGCGGCCGTCCTCCATAAAGATGACGCGGTCGGCCACCTGACGCGCAAAACCCATCTCGTGCGTCACGCAGATCATGGTGATGTCCTCCTGCGCGAGCTCAATCATAACGTCCAGAACCTCCTGGACCATCTCGGGGTCGAGCGCCGAGGTCGGCTCGTCAAACAGGATGATGGGCTGCTTGGTGCACAGGGCACGGGCGATGGCGATGCGCTGCTGCTGACCACCCGAGAGATTCTGCGGATACTCGCCGGCCTTATGTGCCATGCCGACGCGCTTGAGCGCAGCGATGGCGATCTCGGTCGCCTCCTCCTTGCTCTTCTTTTGCAGTTTGATGGGCGCGAGCGTCAGGTTGCCCAGCACCGTCATGTTGGGATACAGGTTGAACTGCTGAAACACCATGGAACTATACTTGCGAGCCATCTCCAGGTGATTCTTTTTGGTGAGCGGCGTACCGTCGATGACAACCTCGCCCGACGTGGGCTCCTCCAGATAATCGACGCAACGGATGAGCGTCGATTTACCCGAGCCGGAAGGCCCGATCATTACGAGCTTCTCGCCACGTTTGACGGTGAGGTTGATATCTTTGAGCACATGCAGGTCGCCAAAGTACTTGTTGAGATGCTTGATCTCGATCATGTCTGCCATGAATGTCCCTTCCCTGCGTTTACATGAGTTGAACTATTGTACGGAAAGAACCACGTTTCCGCAGCCCACACTACATTCCCGTAAAGAACCCGCAACCTTCCACCCACTCATTGGGGACAGACTTAAATGAGTACCTGCTCATTGGGCACTCATTTAAGCCTGTCCCCAATGAGTGCCCAGCCCAGCAAAAAGGGGCGCGACCATGACGGCCACGCCCCCTCAGCCTCAACTGTGTGCCACTCGGCCCCTACGCGAGGCGGGCTCCGACGATCTTTGCTGCGGCCGGCTTATCGAAGTTGCCGCCGGTGGCCTTGCCCAGGGCACCCATGACCTGGCCCATCTGCTTCTTGGACGTGGCGCCCAGCTCGGCGATAACCTGCTCGATCAGGCCTCGAGCTCCTCGCCCGAAACCTGCGCGGGCAGCAGGCTCTCCAGGATCTTGACCTGCTCGGTCAGGTTGTCGGTACGCTCCTGGTCGGTGCCGGCCTTGATGGACATCTCCAGCGTCTCGCTCGTCTGCTTGATCAGGCGCTTGATCATGCTGTTGACGTCTTCCTCGGTCACATCGCGGCGCTCGTTAACCTCGATATTCTTCACCTCGGCCTTGACCTGGCGAATGATGGACAGGCGAACCTTGTCCTTGGCCTTCATGGCCGCGATCATTTCTTTCTGCAGCTCTTCGTTGGTCATCTGCAAATCCTCTCTAATAGCGTGGGCGGCACTCGTGCGAGCACCGCCCCATGATTACTCAGTCGTCGACGAATCGTCGGTCGAGCTCTTGGTGACGCCCTTCAGACTCACGTTATAGGGTACGTCCTTGGGCATGGGATTAACGGTGATGTCGGCATCCTTCTTGTACTGCTCTAGCCACTCGCTGTACGCGGTGCTGGCCGCCTGCGTCTTCACCACGTTGGAGACATACTTCTTGATGGCCTTGGGCACCTGGTTGATATCATCAACCTGATTATCGACATGGAAGTAGTCGGTGCACTTGATGACATGGTAACCGTACGTCGACTCGACCACGTCGCTCACGTCGCCCTTGTTGAGCCCCTCGAGCGCCGTCTGGTAGCTGTCGACGAAGGTGGTAAGCTTATCCCAGCCCACATCGCCCTTCTTCTCCTTGGAACCGGTGTCCTCGGAGTACTGCTCAACGGCGTCCTCAAAGCTCAGCTCACCGGAGTTGATCTTGTCCAGGCACTCCTGCGCCTTGGCCTTGGCGGCAGCCTTGTCCTCGTCGGAAGCGTCGGAATCAACCTTGATCAGGATGTTCGACGAGCGGCGGGCGTCGTTGTAGCTGGACAGGTTTTCGTTGATGTAATCGACAATCTCGCTGTCCTTGGGCTTGCTGGTGGGCGCCACGGCGTCCTTGAGCTTTTGCTGTGCCAGACTCTCCTTGAGCGAGTCCTTGTAGGTGTCCTCGGTATAGCCGTAGGTCTTGAGGGTCTTCTTAAAGGCCTTGGCACCGCCCGCGCTCTTGCACGCGTCCTTCCAAGCCTTCTCGACCTCCTCGTCCGACACCGTCACGCCGTTCTCCTTCTGTGCCTGTTGAAGCAGAATCTGCTGCGTGTAGGAGTCGATGAGTTGCTTGCGGTACTTCTTGGGCGTGAGGTCGTTGTCAACCAGATACTGCGCCCAATCCTCATCCTTGGTGTAGCCGTAGGACGTGCGCATGCTCATGATCTGCTTGGTCACGGTGTCCTCGGTAAGGTTGGTGCCGTTGATAGTGGCAGCAACACCGCCGGTCAGCTTGTAGCCCGAGGTGTCCTCAGCCTGCGACATAAGGCCGGAGCACGCCATCGCCGAGACGGAAAGCAGCATCGCCAGCACGCCGATGACCACCAGAACGATCTTGACGGTCTTAGACACGTACGTCTTGCGCTGCTTCTTGCGAGAGCTGGAGGCAGCGCGGGCCTGCTGCTCGGGCGTCGGCGCGGCCTCGGAGTTCTTTTTCTTATTTGCCATAGTTGGCCTTTCGCATAACGAATCGAACAAACGCCATTGTGTCACAACGCAGCCCCCGCGGCACGCTTGGTGCATTGGGGACAGATTAATCTGCACCATTTTGGTGCAAAGGGGACAGCTCTGGCAGCCGGCAGTTAGGGACAGTCCCCAAGTGCGACTCAGCCCCACCTTAGAAGTGGCGGCGGATGGCGTCGACCATGCCTGGGACGTGGTCTGGCCGAGCACGTCGGCTGCGGCATCGGCGTCCATAAAGATGTTCATGAGCGCCTGCAGGGCTTCGACCTGGCCTCCCGGCTCGGCGATGCCCAGATTAATGACGATCTGCGCCGACACCGGAGCGCCCATGCCAGCCATAGCGTTAAATGTCACGGGCGCGGCGGGCTTCACCACCGCGATATAGGGCTTGGCCACAAACCCCGGATCGGTATGCGGAATGGCAATGTTTGCCGCCGGCATGGCAAGACCCGTGGGATAGGCATCCTCGCGCGTGCGAACGGCGTCGAGCCAACCGGATGCAATGTAGCCACGTGGTGCAAGCTCGCCCTCGAGCCGCGCGAACACCTCATCCGGCGTCGCACACTCCCAATCAAAAAACACCAGCTCAGGCGTAAACAGCGCTTCGTTATCCGCCATGCGCTCACCTCTCTCACCTATCACCTGCGACGTTCTTGAATGACCAGTCGTTAAAGCCCGTTCCCGATGACTACCCAAAACAAAAGGTGGCCACGCGCGCTTGGCGCCAATGACCACCCTGACTACTCGGCTAAATTGTACTGTGCGCCGCTAGCCGCGAGGCGCGTCAATTGCGACCTTGCCGCTCTCCAGCACGTGGACGCGGCCGTCGGCGAGCATCTGAACAACCTCGGGATACAGCACGTGCTCAATCGCGTGGATGTGCTCCTCGAGCGTGTCGACATCCCAACCTTCCTCGACAGCCAGCGCGCGCTGGGCGATGATGGGGCCGTTGTCGTAGATCTCGTTGGCAAAGTGCACGGTCACACCGGTTACCTTGACGCCGCGCGCAAAGGCATCGTCGATCGCATGCGCGCCGGTAAAGCTCGGCAGCAGTGCCGGATGCAAGTTGACCACGCGGTTGGGAAACGCCGCCAGCAGCGGCGTGTGCACCATGCGCATGTAACCGGCCATGACCACATATTCGCAGCCGCGCTCGAGCAGCTCGTGCGCGATGATCTCGTCGGCGGCGATGGGGTCGGCATAGACATCCTTGGACAGCGTGAGCGTCTGGATGCCCGCGCGCTCAGCGCGCTGCAAACCCTTAGCCGAAGGACGGCTCGACACCACAAGCTCAATCGAAGCGTTGAGCTTGCCGGCGGCGATCAGATCGATCAGCGCCTGCAGGTTGGTACCCGAACCGCTGATGAGCACACCGATCTTGAGCGGCTCGGCCGTATCGGTGCCGGTCGGACGGGTGTAGGCACAAAGCCCAGGCCCTCGGCAGCAGCCATCTGCTCGTTAGCGCTCATCGGAGTACACGACCTTACCGGAGCCCTCGACGCACTCGCCCACGCGGAACGGCTTCTCGCCCAGCGCGACCAGGGCCTCGGTCACCGCGGCCTCGTCCTCGGGAGCGACGATCAGGCACAGGCCGACGCCCATGTTGAAGGTCTTGCATGCCTCGTTGGGCGCGAGCTCGGCCTGGCGCGACACGTAGGTGATGACGGGAGGAACGTCCCAGCCCATCTCGGCACCGTTGCGGGTGACCACGGCGTCGACGTCGTCGGCGAGCGCGCGGTTGAGGTTCTCGGTAATACCGCCGCCAGTGATGTGGGCAATGGCGTGCACCGGAGCGCCGCCGCGCAGCAGCTCCAGAATCGGCTTGACGTAGATGCGCGTGGGAGCCAGCAGGCGTCTGCCAGCGAAGCACCGCCGAGCTCCTCGAGCGGACGGCTCAGCTCCTCCGCCTTAGCGGCGGCCTCGGGCGTGCCCGGCTTAATGCCGTCGACGCCGATGACCTTGCGCACGAGCGAGTAGCCGTTGGAGTGCACGCCGGTGGAAGGCAGGCCCAGGATCACATCGCCCGGGCGGACGTTTGCGGGGTCGAGCATCTTGGGACGGTCGACGACGCCCACGGTAAAGCCGGCAAGGTCGTAGTCGGCCGGAGCCATGACGCCGGGGTGCTCGGCCATCTCACCGCCCACGAGCGCGCAGCCCGCGAGCTTACAGCCATCGGCCACGCCCTTGATGATCTTTGCCATGTGCTCGGCCTCGATGTGGCCGATGCAACGTAGTCCAGGAAGAACAGCGGCTCGGCGCCCGAAGCCAGAATGTCGTTGACGCACATAGCGACCAGGTCCTGGCCCACCGTCTCGTGGCGATCCATGATCTGGGCGAGCACGAGCTTGGTGCCCACGCCGTCGGTACCGCTAATCAGAATCGGGTCTTCCATATCCTTAAGCGCGGCAGCCGAGAACAGGCCACCGAAGCCGCCGATGCCGCCGATAACCTCGGGGCGATTGGTGTCCTTGACCATCTGCTTAATCGCGTCGACGGCGCGGCCGCCCTCGGCGGTATCGACGCCGGCATCCTCATACGTCACATGCTTGCTGTCGCTCATCTGAGCCTTCCTCTCCCACTACCGTGCGCCGCGCGGACGCCAAACGGTGCTCATAGTTGCGTTCATTTCGGCGCGCGCCATAACAACGCGCGCCGTCATATCAACAAAACAGCAGGTAAAACCTACCAAAATAAACCTGTCCCTACATGGCAGGCTTTAGGCCTCGCCGTGCTCCTCTTCCCAGCTGCGGTCGTCGTATTTCTCGACCACGGCGTCGTCATCAAAGTGCAGCGGCTTGTCCAGGTTGCGGGGCTTAAAGCCCTCCATGAACTTGTCGCGGCCAAAACTCTCGGGAATCGCCACGGGGTAGCGGCCGGTAAAGCACGCATCGCAGTAACCGCCCTTGGGCATGACCTTAAGCAGGCCCTCGACCGAAAGGAAGGCCAGCGAATCGGCGCCGATATACTCGCAAATCTCGTCGACCGTCTTGTTGGCGCTGATAAGCTGCGACTGCACGTCGTATCGATACCGTAGAAGCACGGCCAGATAACCTCGGGTGAGTTGATGCGGATATGAATCTCCTTGGCGCCGGCGTTGCGTAGCATCTTGACGAGCTGCACCATGGTGGTGCCGCGCACGATGGAGTCGTCGATGACGACCAGGCGCTTGCCCTCGATGTTGTCGCGCAGCGGGTTGAGTTTCATACGCACGCCCATGGCGCGCAGCTCCTGCGTGGGTTCGATAAACGTACGGCCCACGTAGCGGTTCTTGATAAGGCCCTCGCCAAAGGGAATACCGCTCTCGTGCGAATAACCCTCCGCGGGCGGCAGGCCGGAATCGGGCACGCCGATGACCAGGTCGGCCTCGACGGGCTCCTCGTGTGCCAGCTGACGACCCATGTCATAACGCAGGCGTAGACGCTCTTGCCGTTCATGATGGAGTCGGGGCGAGCGAAGTAGACCTGCTCAAAGATGCAGTTAGCAGGCTCTTCGGCGGCAGGCACGCCCTGCTCGGACACAAGGCCCTCGGCGCTGATGCGCAAGATCTCGCCGGGACGGACGTCACGAACATACTCGGCGCCCACAATGTCGAGCGCGCACGTCTCGGAAGCAACGACCCAGCCGCCGGCGCGGGTGACATGGGTGGTGGCGTCGACCGTCGCGGCGCCGTCCTGCGACGGCAGCTGCGAAACGGATGCGGCATCGGCTTGGTCCAGACCCTCGTCCACCAGCTTGCCCAGCACGAGCGGGCGAATGCCGTGCGGATCGCGGAATGCGTAGAGCGCCTGCTCGTTGATGAGCGTCATGGCATAGCCGCCGCGCACGAGCTCCATGGTCTTGCGAATGCCCTCGCGTAGATGGCCTGTACGCTGAGTAAAGTAACCGATAAGCTTAGTCGCGACCTCGGAATCCGAATTGGAAAGGAACGGCACGCCCAGCTCGATCAGCTGGCGGCGCAGCTCGTCGGTGTTGACGAGGGTACCGTTGTGCGCGAGCGCGATAATGACGCTATTGATGGTAGAGAGGTGCGGCTGAGAGGCCTCCCAGCTCTTGGCACCGGCAGTGCCATAGCGCACGTGGCCCACGGCCAGCTGGCCGGAGAGTGTCGACAGGTCGGCGTTGGAGAACACGCGGTCGAGCAGGCCCAGGTCCTTGCGAACCATAACCGTGCCGCCATCACCCACGGCGATTCCCGCCGATTCCTGGCCGCGATGCTGTAGCGCGCGCAGACCAAAGTACGTCAGTCGAGCCACATCGCGATCGGGTGCCCACACACCAAAAATGCCGCATTCCTCATGCAGCTGGTCGGAGTCCGGATCATACGTCGACATGGTCTTCACCTGTCCCGCGGCACGCTCGGCCGCGCGGATGGTTTCTTGAGACATGGCATCCCCTCAGAGCCTCGTTATTTGGCGTTACCTGCCTATTATACGCACGGCAAGACAAGCACTCCCGCGCATGAACAGCGCTTTTTAAAAGCCCACCGAGCTTATAATCCGTTTTGCAGCCAAACATTTTATTGGGCAACCGCCTCGGGGCCGACGATCCCGCATGCTTCCGTCGCGACGCGTCTCGTCCACCGCTAGGGCTTACATTGCTGCAATTGGGTCGTTTGTCCTGTCTTTTAGCAGGTCGGCGGCGTATCCTTGTACCTACAGCAAAACGAGAAAGGTTATGTATGGATCGAAACGAACTCGACCCCAGCGTCCCCAGCGTCACGGAGGTCAAGAAGATCCCCCTCATCATTAAGGTGTATGCCGTCCTGTGCATCCTGTCCGGTGTTGGTACGCTCCCGTCGGTCGGCGCCTTTATGTGGCAGGTCATCACCGCGCTCATCAACGGCAACGCCGCCGCCAACCTCGGCGACAACACGCTCGTCGCAGTCGGCTTATCGTCGCCGGCATCATGCTCTCGGCTGCCAGTGCCGTCATCTTGATCATCTTTGGCCTGGACTCATCAAGAACCAGCGCCGCAACGCCGCCCGTCTTTCCTACATCCTTATCGCGTTTACCGTCGTCGAGCTTTTAGTTGACGTGATGCTCCAGGGCATCGGACCCTTCCTGCTGCGCCCCGCCGTCCAGCTTGTCATCCTCATTGCGCTGTCGGCCACCGTCGACCCCACGCTACGCCAGGAGCGCGAACTGCAGCGCCGTCTGCAAGAGATGCTCGACCGCGATGCCGCCGCCGAGGGGATGCTCGGCCGCGACGAAACCGGCGAGGGCTACATCAAGCTCAACTACTTCAACCTGTTCTGGGTATTCTTCGTCTGCAGCGTGTTAGGTCTCATTCTCGAGGAAGTCTGGCATATGGTCGTCGTCGATCCCGGCGTCTATCAGGACCGTGCCGGTATGCTATTTGGCCCCTTTAGCCCCATCTACGGATTTGGCGCGGTGCTCATGACCATGGCGCTCAACCGCTTCTATAAAAAGAATCCTCTGATCATTTTCCTGGTAAGTGCCTGATCGGCGGCGCTTTCGAGGTGTTTGTAGGCTGGTTTATGCAGACCTCATTTGGCGTGGTGTCGTGGAGCTATTCACACATTAGGCTATTCGGCATGCCCGATCCCATCGCGGTATTGACCGGGGGACGCACATGCACGCCGTTTGCCTGCATGTGGGGCCTGGGTGGCCTCATCTGGATCAAGGTCTTGCTGCCGCACCTGCTTAAGCTCATCAATATGATTCCATGGAAACGCCGCTACTCTGCTACCGTCATCCTGACCGCCGTCATGTTGATCGACGGCGTCATGACGTTGCAATCGCTCGACTATTGGTATCAGCGCGTCAACGGAACCGTTCGAAATATTCCCGTCGCACAGTTCTATGACAAGCATTTCGATAACGAATATATGGAGAACCGTTTTCAGAGTATGACCATGAGCCCCAAGGACGCCACACGCGTGTAGCAAACGCCAGAGCAAAATAGCTCCAACACATCAAAGCCCGCTGGCAGATCTACATGAACTGCCGGCGGGCTTTCGCTATAGACAGACTCGGATTGCCGACGAGGCCTTACGCCTCGCGCTCGACCTCGCTCACGCACTCGTTCTTGATGGTGCCGACGAGCGACTGCAGCGCATCGACCACATGCGGGCGAATGTCTCCGCCAATGAGCACGAGCATGATGTCGTCGCCCACGGTAAGCTCGCCGCTCGCCAGCCACACGCGCACATAGCCGATACCCGGCATCGTGCGCGTCGCCTCGATAGCGGCCTGCACCTTTTCGGCATCGAAGCCAAACACCATGCCGCCCACCTTGTGGCCTGGCGCCACGCCATCGGTCTCGACTCCGCGCACTTCGGCCTTGGGCGTCGCGCGCACCACACCGTTGTGTGTCAGGTACATCCCACAATCAGCCGCCGAAACATCGGCCTTGGCTTCGCGCAGCCAAGCATCAACCGAAGGCATCGATTTGCCGTTCTCGAGCATCATTTCTCCCTTACCGTCGTCGAGTAGCCAATTTGGAACGGGGCTTTTTTAGCTACTCTCGAACAACTTATTCCTCGACCGGCGTGAGCACCATGACAGCACGCGTGTTGCTCAGCGATAACGAACGACAGGTCACAAGCGTTACGACCTTGGTTGCCGAAGCAGCACGATCGGTGGCATCGCTCGCCACGGCAGAGGCACCGTCGAGCATCTCGGACAGGTAGTTCTTGAGCCCGTCGTCGCCTCAAAATTGGGTATGCGCGCCTTGGCATACGTGTCCTCGACAACTTTGGTCGCCAGCGGACGCAGCTTATAGGTGGCGTCGCGCGTGATGTAATACACGTACTCTATGCTGTCGAACGTCGCCTGATCGGTCGTGTCCGAGATCACATTGAACATCGATCCGTCGTTCATGTGGTGACCATAGATCGTAGTCTGCTGATCCACCATGCCGGGCGCATTGTCCTCGTAATCCAAGAAGATAGCACCCGATGCGTTGGACGTGCCATCGAACAACGTGTTGAGGTACTTGGAGTTATCAGTAGCCTGCACTACTGGATAGTTAATGTTGGTGCCCGGTGCGTAAATCCAACCGACGACCTCGGGATTTGTCTGGGCAAGGGCATTAAAGTCGATAACCGGCACGCCGCTGGCGTCCTTAGCGGGCGCATATTGCTCTTCGATCTTTTGGTACGACTCGCTCGCCTGCTTGTAACCGATCTGCGCATTGATAAAGATGGCAGCGGCGGCAACAATCAGACCGATACCGATGATGATGAGCAGAATGGGAATGATGGAGCGGCGCTTTTTGCGCGGCGGCTCGGTATAATCCGACGGCGCGGCATGCGATGAAGACCGGGGCGGCTTCTTAGCGGTGCTATAAGACGAAGGGCGATACGCAGCCGGCGTATCCTGACGGCGATGGGACGTCGGCGTTACAGAACGCGGCGCGCGCGGCTGCTGAGGAGAGGATGTCCGACCTGCTGTGCCGCACGGGCAGCACCTGGCTTCGACGGATCGGGAATCTGAGAAGCCTTGAATCGTTTTCCCTGATAGTCGGACATGGCTCTCCTTATACTGCGGTGAAACGGCGGAACGCCTAGCGTCGGCCATCTCCTGCTTCATCTTCTCGATAACCTTGCGATACTCGGGGTCGCAGGCGCCCAGGATCTGCGTAGCATAGATAGCGGCGTTCTTGGCGCCGTTGATGGCAACGCAGGCCACGGGCACACCCGAAGGCATCTGCACCATCGACAGCAGCGAATCCATACCGCCCAGGTCACTTGTCTTCATAGGCACGCCGATAACCGGCAGCGGCGTAAAGGCAGCCACGACACCACCCAGGTGAGCAGCCTTGCCGGCGGCGGCGATAATCACTTTGATACCGCGATCGGCGGCAGTCGAGGCCCACTCGTGGACCTTCGCCGGCGTGCGGTGTGCGCTCGCAATGACGAGCTCATAGGGCACACCCAGCGCCTCGAGCTCGGCGGTGCAACCTTCCATAACGCCCAGATCGGACTTGGAACCCATGATGATCCCGACGACCGGCTTTTGATCTGCCATAAACAAAGACCTCCTGTTGAGAGCGGCGACGCGGCGGATCCGCGACCCTTAACTACTGAGAGTAGTATAGCTTCTCCCGTCCCTGCGGTCTGCGGGTGCCCCGCGGCGGTCTGGTGTTTTCATCTTCACTCCGGTTGCTTCGCAAAGTCGTTCAGATGAAAACACCAGACCGCCGCGGGGCACCCTCGACCTACCGGGAATTGCCATGACGTACGTTGGCTGAATTATTAACGTGGGATCCGCCGTTCGAATGAACGGCGATCCCACACTCATTTTCTATTCAGCCCTAGTCATCGCGCAAAGCCCCTTCGGCAGCACACGGTGCAGCCAAGTCACCGCAGGCCGGGGCGGGAGGCGGTCCTTTCTCTCGGAAAACTTCGCGAAGCCCAGTTTCCGAGAGAAAGTGTCCGCCTCCCGCCCCGGCCGGACAGGTCACACTACACCGTGTGCTGCGGCAGGTCCTGCAGGGCGATGACGTCCATACCCATGTCGTTGGCGCTGCCGTGACCCTGCTGGTCCTCGCGCACGGCCTCGATGGCACTCACGTACGTGTTGGCGGCAGACATCGCGGTCACGCAGGTCACGCCGCGGCGCACGGCCTCGGTGCGCAGCAGATAACCGTCGCCACGCGAGCCCGGGCCGTATGGCGTATTGATGATCACCGCAATCTTGCCACCGGCGATGAGGTCGCCGATGTTGGGACGCTCGCCGTCGTGCGGGCCGCTGATCTTCTCCACAACCTCGCAGGTCACGTTGCCGCCGCGCAGCACGCGCGCCGTGCCCTCGGTGGAGCAGATGTCAAAGCCCAGGTAACGCAGGATACGCGCGACCGAAAGGATATGACGCTTGTCGCGGTCGCACACGCTAATGAACACCTTGCCGGCGCTCGGGTCGGGCAGCTTGTAGTCAATCGCCAGCTGCGTCTTGGCATATGCCTCGGGATAGCTCTTGGCGATACCCATGACCTCGCCCGTAGACTTCATCTCGGGCCCCAGGATAACGTCGGCGCCCGGGAAACGGCCCCAGGGCATAACGGCTTCCTTCATGCAGAACCAGTCCAGCTGACGCTCGTCGCTCGGCAGGCCCAGGCTCGCGATGGAATCGCCTGCATGATACGCGCCGCGCACTTGGCCAGCGGCACGCCGGTGGCCTTGGAGATAAACGGCACGGTACGGCTGGCACGCGGGTTGGCCTCGATCACATAGACGGTCTCGCCCTTAATGGCGTACTGCACGTTGACCAGGCCGCGTACGCCCAGCGCCATCGCGATGCGGCGCGTAGTCTCGCGAAGCTTTGCCTGCAGGCTCTCGCTAAAGCTGAACGGCGGAATGCAGGTCGCAGAGTCGCCGGAGTGAATACCGGCCTCCTCGATATGCTCCAGAATGCCGCCGATGTAGACCTCTTCGCCATCGCACAGGCGTCGACATCGGACTCGATCGCGCCCTCCAAGAAGCGGTCCAGATACACCGGGTAGTCGGGGCTAATGCGCGCAGCCTCGGCCATGTAATCGCGCAGACGCTCGGCATCGTAGGCGATCATCATGCCGCGGCCGCCCAGCACGTAGCTCGGACGCACCAGCAGCGGGTAGCCAATATGCGCGGCCACGGCCTCGGCCTCCTCAAACGAGGTTGCCTGGCCCGCCGGCGGATACATAATGCCCAGCTTGTCGAGCAGGGCGGCAAAGCGCTCGCGGTCCTCGGCAAAGTCGATGGCATCGGGCTTGGTGCCCATGATGTTCACGCCGCTCTCCTCGAGCATGCGCGCCAGCTTAAGCGGAGTCTGGCCGCCGAGCGTCACCACGACGCCGTCGGGTCGCTCAACATCGATGACATCCATGACGTCCTCGTAGGTGAGCGGCTCAAAGTACAGACGGTCGGACGTGTCGTAGTCGGTCGAAACGGTCTCGGGATTGCAGTTGACCATGATGGTCTCGAAGCCGCGGGCCGCCAGCGCATAGCTCGCGTGCACGCAGCAGTAATCGAACTCGATACCCTGGCCAATGCGGTTGGGGCCGGCGCCCAGGATCATCGCCTTGGGCTTGTCCGCCGGCGTGGTCTCGTCGGGAGCCACGCACTTCTTGGCATCCGGGCTCGTGCGGTAGATGTTCTCGTACGTCTTGTAGTGGTACTCCGTGGCGCTCGAGAACTCCGCAGCGCAGGTATCGACCGTCTTCATGCTGGGAACCACGCCAAGGCCCTTGCGATAGGCGCGCACAAAGCGCTCGTCCGAGCCGGTCAGCGCGGCGATCTCGGCGTCGCTCGTACCGTACTGCTTGAGCAGACGCATCGCGTCGGCGTCGATATCCTCCACACGCAGGCCGCGAATGCTCTCCTGGACCTGCACCATGTCGTTGATGCGGTTGAGGTACCACGGATCGATGCCGCAGATGGCATGGATGCGGGTAATGTCCCAGCCACGGCGCAGGGCCTCGACCACAAAGCAGATGCGGTGCTCGGTCGGGGTTGCCACGGCCTGAGCGAGCTCGTCGTCGCCTAGCTTGTCGGCACCCTCCTTGCCACCGGCGCAAATGCCCTGGTGGCCGTCCTCCAGCGAGCGCATAGCCTTGCCAAAGGCCTCCTCAAAGGTACGGCCGATCGCCATGATCTCGCCCACGGCCTTCATGCGCGTGGTGAGCGTGGGGTCGGTACCCTTGAACTTCTCGAAGGCAAAGCGCGGCACCTTGACGACGCAGTAGTCGATTGTGGGCTCAAAGCAGGCGGGCGTAGCCTTGGTGATGTCGTTGACGATCTCGTCGAGCGTGTAGCCCACGGCCAGGCGCGCGGCGGCCTTGGCGATGGGGAAACCCGTTGCCTTGGAAGCGAGGGCGGACGAGCGGCTCACGCGCGGGTTCATCTCGATGACGATCAGGCGGCCGGTGTTGGGGTTCACGGCAAACTGCACGTTGGAGCCACCGGTCTCGACGCCAATCTTCTCCAGAATGGCGAGCGATGCGACACGCATGCGCTGATACTCCAGGTCGGAGAGGGTCTGCGCCGGCGCCACGGTGATGGAGTCGCCGGTGTGCACGCCCATGGGGTCGAGGTTCTCGATGGAGCACACGATGATGCCGTTGCCGGCGTGGTCACGCATGACCTCCATCTCATACTCTTTCCAACCCTCAATGGACTCCTCGACCAGTACCTCGTGGGCAGGCGAGAGCTCCAGGCCCTGGCTCACGATGGAGACGAGCTCCTCGTGAGTATGCGCGATGCCACCACCGGCGCCGCCGAGGGTAAAGCTCGGACGCAGCACGCAGGGATATCCCACGCGCTCGGCGATGGCCTCGCGTCGGCCACGCTGTAGGCATAGCCCGAGCGCGCGACCTCCAGGCCGATCTCGGCCATGGCCTCGTTAAAGAGCTTGCGGTCCTCGCCGCGCTCGATGGCGGCAAGGTCACAGCCGATCATCTCGACGCCGTACTTGTCGAGCGTACCGTCTTTCGCCAGCTCGACGGCGGCGTTCAGACCGGTCTGGCCGCCCAGCGTGGGCAGCAGCGCGTCCGGGCGCTCTTTCTTGATTACGCGCTCGATAAACTCGGCAGTGATGGGCTCGACATAGGTGCGGTCGGCAAGACCCGGGTCGGTCATGATGGTCGCCGGGTTGGAGTTGACCAGGATGACCTCAAAGCCATCCTCCTTGAGCACCTTGCAGGCCTGGGCGCCGGAGTAGTCGAACTCGCAGGCCTGGCCAATAACGATGGGGCCCGAACCAATAACGAGGATACGCTTGATGTCAGTACGTTTCGGCATGTTTAAAACCTCCTAGAGAGGCTGACTCAATGTTTTGGAAAAGTCAGCGAGGGTGCAGCTGGTGCATCAGGTTGCCGTGATGCGAGGGCGCGCTGGGCTTATGCCCGCGCGTCCGAAGCAGAGCGGCAAGATGATGTGCCAGATGCAGCCGCAGCGTCGACCGGTCCGCCGTTCGGTAGAACGGCGGAACCATCGTCGGCGAAATTCCAGCCAGCCAGGCGGTCCTTCGCGGTGTCGATGTCCAGGTAGTTCTCCTCGCCGTCCATGAGTCGCGTAAAGGCGGTAAAGAGATAGTGGGCATCGGTGGGGCCAGGCGAGGCCTCGGGGTGGTACTGGACCGAGAAGCACGGGGCGTCGAGCAGCTGGATGCCCTCGGCGGTGCCGTCGTTGAGGTTCACATGCGTCAGGCGAATGCGACCAAAGCGCTCGTTCATCACGACCGGCGCGATTCCGCGGCGCACCCAGACGCGCAGATCTCCATCGGCCGCATGCTCGGTCTCGCCGCCGGAAAGCTCGGGGACAAGCTTGCCCAAGCTGGGGAACAGCAGGCCAAAGCCATGGTTTTGCGCGGTGATCTCCACACGGCGGCTTACCAGGTTCATGACCGGCTGGTTGCCACCGCGGTGACCGAACTTAAGCTTTTCCATCTGAGCGCCGCAGGCCAGGCTGATCATCTGGTGACCAAGACAAATACCAAAGACCGGCACCTTGCCGATCAGCTGCTGCACCTGCTCGTAGGTCTCCACCACGCGTCGGGGTCGCCGGGACCATTGGACAAAAAGACACCGTCGGGATTCATGTCGAGCACCTCACTCGCGGGCGTATCCCACGGCACGACGGTAAGGTCGCAGCCGGCGCGGACCAGACCCTCCAGAATGCCGCGCTTCACACCGCAGTCGTAGGCGACCACTTTGTGACGGGCAGGAGCGGCAGCCGTAAGCGCAAAGTCATGCGTGGCAGGCAGGTCGGCGGCCACAAACTCGTGAGGTACGGGGCAACTTACGGTCTTGACCAGGTTCTCGCCTACCAGCGTGGGCGCAGCGGCCAGACGCTCGGCAAGCTCGTCGACGTCGAAGATCTCGGTCGAAATAATGCCCATCTTGGAACCATTGTCGCGCAGGTGGCGCACCAGGGCGCGAGTGTCGACACCCTCGATAGCGACGATGCCGTGAGCGCGCAGGTACTCCGGCACGCTGACGGCCGAGCGCCAGTTAGAAGGCGTGGCGCACATGTCGCGAACGATCATGCCGCGCATGGCCGGAGCGCTCGCAGGGCGCACAGCGTCGCCGGGGAAGGCCGACTGGACGTCGGTCTCGTCGATACCGTAGTTGCCGATCTGCGGATAGGTCATGGTTACGATTTGGCCGGCATAACTCGGGTCGGTCATGACCTCAAAGTAGCCCTCGAGCGAGGTGTTGAAGCAGACTTCGCCGGTCGCGGTGCCCTCAGCGCCGCATGCACGTCCATAAAAAATGGTCCCATCCTCAAGATACAGGATGCAGGGACCGCAGGTGCCCTTGCTGGTTTTGGCCAGCATACGCTGGCAAAGCTCGCTAGGCGCGAAGGTGCGGGCGGCAGCGCCCGCGGTATGGTTGTTCGCCATAATTCTCCTTCCCGGTCTCACAGGACCGGCTTAAAGGTGTGTAGTTAGGCCTCGCGGTATTGTAACCGCAAGCATGCCTCATGGCGTTAATTTCATCGAAATGTTTACGAAATGATAATTATGACTTTCTATGCATAATGTTTTTTAATCCCGTCCCAAAAATCATCCGCGGGGCTTGTGGCTCACGCGGGATGATGGCGTCTTATTTTTTCTTGTCCTGCTCCAGCAGTTCGGACGGTGTGCGATCGGGCTTGCCGCCGCGGAAAATCTCGCGGCCATGCAGACGATGCTCCAGATCGCGCTCGGCCTTTTCCTCGTCAATCTTGGTCTGGCTCACCACCGGGTCCTCAATCAACGACGACACCGAGTTCACCTGCTTCTGAATGCGCTCGGCGATGGTGTCGTCCATACTCACGATGCGCATCTTCCAGTCGATACTCGTGGCGTTGGATGAGCTCTTGGTCCACACGAACGTCAAAATGGCGCTCTGGTGGCCGCGCGCGGGGAACATGCCAAAGAAGGAATCGTGCTGAATGTTGCTATCCTCGTCGATATAGGCGTGAACGTTATACACCACGCGGTCGATCTTATCGTTGAGCAACGCGTTGGTCGCAAGCGCCGCGGCCTGGATCTGCCCGTTGGACAGCAGCTCGAGCTCGTTGGCAGACGATGTGTCCAACACCGTCACCTCGACCGTGCCCGTGCGTTCATCGGCTTCATCGACGGTAAAATCGAGCGGGAACTGCGTAAAGCCGTTACCCCACTCAAGGCCACCCTTGAGCGCGGTCGAAACGGTATCGACCGAAACGCTCTCGGACAGGTTGGCGGTGTTCAGACGACGCATCACGCCGTAGCCAATCTGCATGCCCACGATCAGCACCAAAATACCGATGACCACGGCCATCGCGGTCTTCGTAATGGTATGGCTCACCTGCGAGCCCGAAGGATCGTCCTCGGACAGCGGGTCGATATGTTTTGCCTGGCTCGCGCGGTCCTCGCTGCGCAGCTGCGCTAGCGCCGCTTTATCACCGCGCTTGGCCGCAGCCTCCTTCTCACGCATGCGCTCGGTACGCTTTTTGGCGAGCGTGGGATCCAAGACACCGGATGCATCGATTTCGGAGAATAACTCCGTCACTTCTTCCGGAGTCAAAGGGTTCTTGTCAGCCATAAACTTCCTGTCATATCAATCAGTCGAGCTCGTGCGCACGCGCACCTTCGAACTGCATTCGATAGTAACGGGCATAGGTGCCGCCACGGGCGAGAAGCTCCTCGTGCGTGCCACGCTCCACAACGCGACCATGCTCAACGGTCGCAATCTCATCGGCGTGCTTAATGGTCGAGAGACGATGGGCGATGATGATCGTGGTGCGGCCGCGTGCCAGCTCTTCGAGCGACTCCTGCACCGCCTCCTCGCTCTCGTTATCCAAAGCACTCGTCGCCTCATCCAAAATAAGGATCTTGGGGTTCTTGAGAAACACGCGCGCGATGCAACGCGCTGCTTCTGTCCGCCCGAAAGACGGCTGCCGCGCTCGCCCACCACGGTGTCGTAGCCCTGCGGAAGCGACTCGATAAAGGCATCGATGTTGGCGCGACGGGCGGCCTCGGCGATCTCTTCCGCCGTAGCGCCCGGCTTGCCGTAGGCGATGTTCTCGCCAATCGTACCGTCAAACAGATAGACATCCTGCTGCACCAGGCCGATGGCGCGGCGCAGGCTCTGCTGCGTCACATCGCGCACGTCCTGACCGTCGATGCTAATGGATCCGGTAGCCACGTCATAAAAGCGCGGCAGCAGCGAACAGGTCGTGGACTTGCCGCCGCCCGAAGGGCCAACCAAAGCGATGGTCTGCCCGGGCTTGATGGACAGGTCCATATGGTCGATAACGGGACGCTCGTCGGCATAGCCCTCGCCCAGCTCAACGTCCTCGTAGTTAAAGCACACGTCGTGATACTCCACGGCGCCGGCAGTCACCTGCAGATCAGTGGCGCCCGGCTTGTCCTGGATATCCGGCGCGGTCGAGAGCACCTCGTCCATACGCTTAAAGCCGGCGATAGCCTTCTGATACGTTTCGGCCGAATTGACGAGCGTCTCAAGCGGCGTGCAGAACAGCGAAATATAGAGTGCAAAGGTCGCCATATCGACCGCCTGTAGCTGTCCCTGGGCGACCAGCCAGCCGCCCAGCAGCGCCACGATCACATAGAGCACACCCGAGAGCAGGCCATACGTCGCGGTATAGACGCCCATGGCGTGATACATGTTCTCCTTGGACGAAAGATAGCGATTGTTGGAGGCGCGGAACTTGAAGCGTTCGGTCTCCTCGTTGGCAAAGCTCTTGACCACGCGCATGCCCGCCAGCGAATCCTGCAGCTGCGCATTGATGCCGCTGATCTTTTTGCGGTTGTCGCTAAAGACCTCGCGCATACGCATGTTTTGCCAAAACATGATGACCGCAACGCCGCCGTCACCACGGCCATGGCGAGCGCCAGCACCGGGGCGATGGTAAAGAGGATCACAAACGAGCCGATAATCTCGATGCCGCAGATGATGATCCACTCGGGCACGTGGTGCGCCGCCTCGCAGATATCGAACAGGTCGTTGACCACGCGGCTCATCATGTCGCCGGAGCTGTTGCGGTCGAAGTACGCAAAGCTAAAGCGCTCATACTGGTCGAACAGGTCCTCGCGCATTTTGGACTCCATGCGCGCACCCATCACGTGACCCCAATAGCTCACAAAGTAGCGGCAGGCGCAGCGGACGGCATACATCAGCACCAAGCCCACCGCGATCATGCCGAGCGCCTGCATAATGGCAGCCTGACCCTGAGTAAATAGCCCACCGGTCAAATTGCGCAGGATAATGGGGAACGCCAGGTCAATGGCGGCAAGCACCAGAGCACAAACAGTATCAGCAACAAAAAGCCCCATCTGGGGCTTGTAGTACGAAAGAAACCTCTTCAGCATGTGATCCTCAAAGAAATATCAGCAACGTAAGGCCCTGGGACAAAGCAATCAGTAGTACTTGTCCCAGGGCTATCCCCACTCGTTAAAGCTCCGTGCCCCCAAGGCGGTGCGCGATGCTGTCGCAGGCAAGCGCGCCTACGACGGTCTTGGCGTCTTCGATCTTGCCGTCGAGCACGGCGTCGATCAGCTCGTGCAGCGGCACGAGGTCCACGTTGACAAACTCGTCATCATCGGGGTTGGGTGCATCGAACTCGAGCTTGGTGGCCAGGTAGATGTGAATGATCTCGTCGCAGAAGCCGCAGGACGTGACAATCGACGTCAAAAAGCGAATGCGACCGGCCCTAAAGCCCGTCTCCTCATGCAGCTCGCGCTTGGCGCAATCGAGCGGGTCCTCGCCTGGATCGAGCTTGCCGGCGGGAATCTCGACCGTCACGCGGTCGATGGCGGTGCGGTACTGGCGCACCAGTACGATCTTGCCGCTCTCGGTCAGTGCCACAACAGCCGCCGCACCCGGATGGCGAACGATATCGCGGGCGCTACGGCGACCGTTGGGCAGCTCAACCTCAAGACGGTGGACGTCGAGGATCTTGCCCTTCCAGGCGCACTCCTCCGAAAGAATCTTCTCGTGCAGCTCGGCATCGTGCGGGTCGTCATCGCCCAGCACCAGCGCCGGCTCGTCAGCGACCTCGCCACCAGGCTCGCCCTCGGCGTGCCCATACACGCGGCTGTCCTCTTCGACGATCTGCGCGTCCACGAGCTCTTCGTTCTTCTCGTCCATCCGTCTCATTCCTCTCGGATTTTAGGCATCCCAGGCGTCGCGGCCGCGCAGCGCGCGCAGGCCGATGTCGTGACGCAGGGTCTTGCCCTCAAAATCAATCTTCTCGCAGGCCTCGTAGGCAAGGTTGCGAGCGTTCTCGAACGTGTCGCCCAGAGCGGTCACGGCAAGCACGCGGCCGCCATTGGTCACGAGCTGACCGTCCACCACGGCAGTTCCCGCATGGTACACGGTCACGTTCTCCATGGCCTCGGCATCCTCAATACCGGTGATGACCTTTCCTTTCTCGTAGCTGCCGGGGTAGCCCGCGCTCGTCAGGACAACGGCCACGGCCCACTCGTCACGCCAGTCGAGCTCAATCTGATCGAGCTCGCAGTTGGCACAAGCCAGCATGACCTCGACCAGGTCGTTCTTAAGGCGCGGCAGCACGACCTGCGTCTCGGGGTCGCCAAAGCGGGCATTGAACTCCAGCACCTTGGGACCGGCGGGGGTGAGCATAAAGCCGCCGTACAGGCAGCCGCGGTAGTCGATACCCTCGGCAGCGAGCTCGGCCACGGTCTGCTCCATGACCGCCACCATGGTGGCGTGCTCCTCGTCAGTCACGATGGGCACCGGGCTGTAGACGCCCATGCCGCCGGTGTTGGGACCAAGGTCGCCCTCAAGCGCGCGCTTGTGGTCCTGCGAGGTAGTCATGGGGCGCACGGTCTTGCCGTCGGTAAAGGCCAGCAGCGAGCACTCGGGGCCGGTCAGCATCTCCTCGATGACCACGGTGTTGCCGGCATCGCCAAAGGTGCCGCCAAAGCACTCGCGCACGGCTTCCTCGGCCTGCTCAAGTTCGGTCGCCACGATAACGCCCTTGCCGGCGGCAAGGCCGTCAGCCTTCACGACCAGCGGGGCGCCCTGCTCGCGTACGTAGCGAGAGCCGAAGCCTCGTCGGTAAACGAACCATAGGCTGCCGTCGGAATACCGGCGCGCTCCATGAGCTGCTTGGAGAACAGCTTGGAGCCCTCCATCTGGGCACCCTCGGCACCCGGGCCAAAGCAGGGAATACCCGCCGCCCGCACGGCGTCGGCCACGCCCGCCACAAGCGGAGCCTCGGGGCCAATTACCACGAGTCCGCATCCGTGGCTCTGCGCAAACGCCGCCACGGCCGCAGGATCGCAGTCGTCGAGAACAACGTTCTCGCCGCAGCTCGCGGTGCCGCCGTTGCCCGGCGCGATGTAGAGCTTGCCGGCGCGCGGTGATGCTGCGAGCTTAGCTGCCAAAGCATGCTCACGGCCGCCGCTGCCCAACAACAGGATGTCGATGGTTTGAGTGTCCGCCTTCAAGGGTGCCTCCTCTATGGATGAATGGCCCGCTCCGCGCGAGCCCTTTGCAAGCAAATATACCCCTCGGCCGCCGTCCGGGCTGCAAAGGGGTATATCGCAATAACCAAATAGTCCCGATTACTTCCAGAATCGGTTGATGATCTGCTCGCGACCAGCGCCAACGCCAATGAACGTCACGCGGGTGTGTGCCAGATCCTCGATAAACGCCACGTAGTCCTGAGCCTCCTGCGGCAGCTCCTCAAAGCTGCGGCAGCCGGTGATATCGCACTTCCAGCCAGGAAGCTCCTCGTAGATGGGCTTGGCGTGCTCAAAGCGAACCTGATGCTCGGGCACGCTGGTATAGCGCTCGCCATCGACGTCGTAGGCCACGCACACCTTGATGGTGTCGAAAGCCGAAAGCACGTCGAGCTTGGTCATGGCGATATCGGTGAGGCCGTTGACGCGCGAGGCGTAGTTGGCGATGGGGCCGTCGAACCAGCCGCAGCGACGACGGCGACCGGTGGTCACGCCGTACTCGTAGCCCTCCTCGGTCAGCGTGTGACCGGCCTCGGACTCATAGGAAAGCTCGGTGGGCATGGGGCCCGAACCGACGCGGGTGATATAGGCCTTCATGACGCCCAGCACGCGGTCGACATTCTTCATACCGACGCCGGATCCGGTGATGGCACCGCCGGCGGTGCAGTTGGAGGACGTCACGTACGGATAGGTGCCGTGGTCGATGTCGAGCAGCGTCGCCTGGGCGCCCTCAAACAGCAGGTCCTTGCCCTCGTCGATCATGTTGTTGAGCAGCAGGCTCGTCTCGGTGATGTAGGGACGCAGGCGCTCGGCCATCGGCAGGTACTCGTCGCAAATCTGGTCCACGGTGTAGGTGGGCAGGTTGTAGATGAGCTCGAGCTCGGGGTTCACGCGGGCGAGAGCGGTCTCCAGCTTGTCGCGGAACAGTGCCTCGTCCAGCATGTCCTGCATGCGCAGGCCGATGCGAGCCATCTTGTCCTGATAGCACGGACCGATGCCGCGCTTGGTGGTACCGATGTTCTTCTTGCCGAGCTTCTGCTCAAAGGCGCCATCCAGATCGATGTGGTACGGCATGATGACATGCGCGTTGCCGCTAATCTTGAGGTTCTTGGTGGTGATGCCGTCGGCCTCGAACATATCGATCTCCTCAAGGACAACCTTGGGGTTGACGACGCAGCCGTTACCGATCACCGACACGTGGTCGGAATACATGATGCCGGAGGGCACCTGGTGCAGGCCGTACTTCTTGCCGTTGACGACGATGGTGTGACCGGCGTTGTTGCCGCCCGAGTAGCGCACGACGGCATCGAAGTCGCCGGCGACCAGGTCGCAAATCTTACCCTTGCCCTCATCGCCCCACTGGGCACCGACCAAAACGGTTGACGGCATGTTTACTCCTTACATTCATGGACTGTCTACGCGCCACGCCGGCACGCAGAAGCACAAAACATTCCCAGTATACCCGTGCAACGGGCGCCTGTCCTACTCCTCGGCATGTGCCCCATCAAGCTCATAGAACTTGGTGGATGCCGGCAGGAACATCAGGTCGACGTCGCCGATCGGGCCCGAACGGTTCTTGGCCACGACGATACGCGTAACGCCCTCGTCGGGTCGATCGTCACGCGAGGCTTCGGCCTCGTCGGCGGAGCGGTCCAAGAACATAACGATATCGGCGTCCTGCTCGATGGAGCCCGATTCACGAAGGTCGGAAAGCTGCGGGCGCTTGCCGGTACGGGATTCGACCTGACGCGAGAGCTGCGACAGCGCGATGAGCGGGATCTTGAGCTCCTTGGCCATGATCTTCAGACCACGCGACATCTCCGAAACCTCGACGGTACGGCTCTCGGAACGACGGCCCGGCGGAGGACTCACCAGCTGCAGGTAGTCCAGGATGATAATTGCCTTCTCCTTGTTATGGAGCATACGGCGGCTCTTGGCGCGAATCTCGGTCACTGTGGTGCCGGGCGTATCGTCAATCAGAATATCGAGCTTAGACAAGGTCTGCGTGGCCTCGTTGATATTGGCCCACTGCTCGGGGCTAATGCGGCCCATGCGGAAGTCACTGATCGAGATCATGGCGTAGGCGCAAATCAGACGCTGGGCAATTTCCTTGCCCGACATCTCCAGCGAGAAGAAGCCGACGGTATAACCAGCAGCGGCAGCGTTGAGCGCCAGGTTCAGAGCGAACGACGTCTTACCTACAGCAGGACGGGCGCCGATGATGATGAGCTGGCCCTCGCGAAAACCCATGAGCATGCGGTCGAGTGACGGAAAGCCCGTGGGCACGCCCGCACCTGGCCACCGGCCTGGCACACTTCCTCGGCCTCGTTATAGGCCTCGACCATAAACTCGGTCAACGTCTTGTAGCTCGACTTGACCTCGCGCGCCGTAACCTTGAGCAGCTTGCTCTCGGCCAGCTCGACAACCTCTTTGGTGTCGGTGGGGGCGTTATATGCCAGCGCGTTGATCTCGTTAGTGGCGCCGATCAGCTCGCGCAGCATCGAGTCGCGGCGAACGATGGCGGCATGGTGCTGCCAGTTGACGAGCGACAGGGTCTGACCCATCAACTCCAAAATGTACGCCTCGCCGCCCACGGCATCGAGCTTGTTGATGCTGCGCAGGTAATCGATCAGCGAGATGGAGTCGATGGGAATGCGGCTGTTGTACATATCGACCATCGCAGTATAGATGGTCTTATGAATGGGCCGGTAGAAGTCATCGGGCTGCAGCTCGACCTGGGCCTCTTCGACCACCTCGGGCGATAGCAGCATAGCGGCCAGTACATTGGCCTCTGCATCTTGGTTTTGGGGAAGACCCAACTTTGAGCCGCGGTCCTCGACCGTCAGCCCGATCTCCCTATCGTCATATGCCATGAGCATCCTCATTCATATCGCTTGCGAGCATCCATAGTATCAGCCACGGTCCCAAAACGCGCCGCGCGCGGCCAATCATCACCGAACCAAACGGATGAACGGTCCCACGAATAGACCTCACCGCAACGCCCTCTATGGCGCTCGCATCGCGCTAAAAAGCAAAAAGGGCGCCCTGGTTTCCCAGAGCGCCCTTCTTAGAACAAGATTGTTGCGTTGCAGCAAATGCTACTCGGCAGCAGCCTCAGTCTCGACCTCGGCGGTCTCGGCCTCGGCGACCTCAGCGGCCTCCTCGACCTCAGCCTCGGCAGCGAGCTCCTCGGCGGTAACGCCGACGAGAACGACAACCTCGGCCTTGATCTCGCGGTACAGCGAGATGGCAACGGTGTGGGCACCGGCAACCTTGATGGCTTACCGAGCTCGACGCGCTTGCGGTCGATGTCCATACCGAGCTGAGCCTTGATGGCATCAGCGATCATAGCGGCGGTAACGGAGCCAAAGAGGATGCCCTCGTCGCCGACCTTGACGTCAACGGTGACCGTCTTGCCCTCGAAGGCAGCCTTGGTCTCGTTGGCGGTAGCCAGACGGACGGCCTCGCGCTTGGCGATGTTGTTGCGACGCTCGTCAAGCTGCTTGAGGTTGCCCTTGGTGGCGGCAACAGCGAGCTTCTTGGGGAACAGGAAGTTCTCAGCGTAACCCTGAGCGACCTCTACGACGTCACCCTCGCCGCCCTTGCCCTTGATCTCATCGAGAAGAATAACCTTCATGATGCGTCTCCCTTCTTAGCCGCGGTCGCGGTTGCCACGAGAGGAAACCACGGGGACGGTGTACGGCAGGAGAGCCATCTCGCGGGCGCGCTTGATGGCGTTGGCGATGTCATGCTGATGCTGCGTGCAAGCGCCAGTGACGCGACGGGGCTTGATCTTGCCACGGTCGGTCATGTACTTACGGAGAAGCTGAGTGTCCTTATAGTCAATGAACTCAGTGTTCTCCTTGCAGAACTGGCAGTACTTACGACGCGGCTGACGTGCAGAAAAATCATTAGCCATGTCAAAATACCTTTCATTTGGCAACTTCGGCGAACCGAAGCCGCCTCTCACTCAAAAATAGGTGAACAACCCTTAGAACGGGATGTCCTCATCGTAGACGTCGACCGCGGGCGGCGTGGCCACCGGTGCGGCAGGACGTGCTGCGGGCGCGGGAGCTGCGGGGGCGTAACCGCCCTGATCGTAGCCACCCTGGCCACCACGGGAGCTCATAAACTCGATCTCATCGACGATGACCTCAAGTTTGCTCCGGCGCTGGCCGTCGCGCTCCCAAGAGCTGTAGCGCAGCTTGCCCTCGATCGCGACCTTGTTTCCCTTTGCCAGGAAACGGCTCACGGCCTCGGCGCGGGTGCCGAACATGGTGCAGTCGACAAAGTTGGGATAGTCCTCCCACTCGCCAGTCTGCGCGTTGCGGCGACGATCGTTCACGGCGACGCCAAAGGACAGAACCTGGGTTCCGCCGGCGGTGGCGCGCAGCTCGGGATCGCGGGTGAGGTTACCGGTGATGTTCACTCGATTGATGCTCATAACTCACTACTTCCTCTTGGGGCACAAGCCCAGTCCAAAACGACAGTCTTACTCCTGGTCGTCGCGACGGACGATCATGTGGCGGACCACAGCGTCGGTGATGCGCAGGACGCGATCAAGCTCGGCGATCTGGGTAGGATCTGCGTGGAAGTTGATGAGGGTGTAGTCACCATCGGTGAGGTCGTTGATCTCGTAGGCGAGCTTGCGCTTGCCCCACTCGTCAACGGAGTCGACCTTGCCAGCGCCCTCAGCGATCGTGGTATCGATACGCTTCATAACAGCGAGACGAGTCTCGGGGTCGAGCGACGGGTCAACAAAGAACAGCAGTTCATAAGCCTTCATATTGTCACCTCCTCTGGGCAAATGTGGCTTCAGGTCGTGAAGGTGCGCCTGAAGCAGGAAAAGACTTGGTAATAATATCTTTCAACCTCCTAGGCTGCAAGAATTTGCAGCTACAACCTCATGACCTCCACATATGCCCATACTCGCACGACGTTTCATGCGCATTCCAACCAAATGCTTACCAAAAGCTTGACGAATCTGTGGACACGATACGGTGCCGTGGGGACGAGCTGAGCCAAGCCGCAGGTCAACGGGCACAAGGCTGTGGTCGCAAAATGCATACCAGCGGTCCACAGCACCACCCAAAGATTTTTAAATTCATTGCCAAGTCGCTTATGAATACCCCTTTTGAACAATTGAGTTGATCAACCACGCTGGTCGGAAGCCGTTTTTTTGGCACCTCAAACCCCACTGCAACGCCAAGCGCGGCCGAGCGTTTTAAAAAATGCCAACTTTTCTGTTTGCACTTTGCGATTCCTCGTGTATACTGACTTTCGCATTTAACGGAGAGTTGTCCGAGTGGCCGAAGGAGCACGATTGGAAATCGTGTAGGCGTCAAAAGCGTCTCCAGGGTTCAAATCCCTGACTCTCCGCCAGTTAATTCCAAAGCAGGCCTTCGAGCCTGCTTTGTTTTTACCCCACGCGGAGGGGTGGCAGAGTGGTTGAATGCGGCGGTCTCGAAAACCGTTTGGCCTGTATAAGGTCACGAGGGTTCGAATCCCTCCTCCTCCGCCATTTAGATTGAGAAAGCTCCCAAGAATGGGAGCTTTTTTGTTATCGAAATACATCTCGATCCCGCGCTTCCCCAAACGTGTACGTCAGCTCCAAAAACGACATTTTTCGACATCTTTGGAGGCTGACGTACACGTTTGGATTGAGCTCACGGGAGCGACACTATTCGGAAGGTGCCTCCTCGTCTCGCATGCTTTTCCAGTTGCGGATAAGTGCCTTGCGTAGTTCGTTTTGTTTTCTCTGGTACCGGTGTCGGTACAGCGAGGCATGCCGAGTGCTTCGCGAATGTTGTTCATGCGCGGTGAAAGGCGAGCTGACTACTGAACTGAGCCGAAGTGAGCGTAACGATTCGATATCCCATTTGGGAGAGAACGGCCTCTCGCTCCGCATCTGCTCCCTTGCGCTCGAGCTCATCGTGAAAACCGCCCTTATATTCGATACCGAGCTCCCTGCGCTTATAGGTCACGAGCGCATCGATTTTGAGCGTTCGAGCTTTGGCGCAATGCCAGAGACGTTGAGGGATCTCGAGCGGTTTGTTGAGTTCGATACCTCGTATGCCAACGCCGCCTTCGCTTGTTGGGAGCGAGAGGGCGATTGCCGAAGCGGTCTCCATAGGCGAGGCCGAGTGATCGTAGATGTGCCTGAGCGCGAGCCGTGCACGTGTGCACCAGGTTTGCCGGGGTGCCGATCGAGCAGTTCGGTTATTTCATCCTTGGAGGTGGTGGCTAGTTGCTCGGTATAAGGGTCGGCGGGATTGAGCCTCATGCGATAATCGCCGCAAACTTCATAGCCATATTCGAGATATTCGATCCTATCCATCCACTCGGCAGCGAGCACGAAGGCGAAGGCTTCGTCGGTGATGAAGATTCCGGGCGTCAACTCGTTAATATGCTCGTAGGGAAGATTTTGTCCAAGAATGTGGCAAACGACGCCTTTGGTACGAATTCGCTCAAATTCGAATACAACCGCGATATCGATAGTCTTAAGCATATCGGACGGAATGCCGCAGTCGGTAAGGGCCTGTCGTATGCGCGCAACACGTTGCTGGGTGGAGATGCCTTGTGCGCCTATCTGGTAGTCGTGCCACGCAAGAGACTGAACCAAATTCTGGGGTGCATGATGGACAAGCCATGCGGTTTTATGCGAAATGAGAACAGGGGTATCCATTAAGGGCCTCTCGCTCTGAGCCGGTATCCAACTCTTATGTCCGTTGAAGTGGGGAAATATACCGGATGTGAGTAAATCAACTCACTCATGCTGTGAGCTCAATCCAAACATGTACGTCAGCCTCCAAAGATGTCGGAAAATGTCGTTTTTGGAGGGTGACGTACATGTTCTGGACCCCTGGCATTCCAGCAACGCCATGCCCCCACCCGGTCCCGACCGTTTACCGAGCAATAGGGTCGCCAGACCCGTCAACCATGTACTATGTACGGGCATTGTCTAAACCCACGATCCAAAGGACCCCATCTTGCCCGTCGTCGCCGCTATGACCATTACCTCGCATGCATCGGATGCCATGGTCGCCATTCCGTTTTGGCTCGAGATGTTCGCTGTTGTCGCTGCATCGATCTCGGGTGTGCTGGTTGCGCGCGAGCACAAGCTCGACCTGGTGGGTGCAGTTGCGCTCGCGGTGGTCTGCGGTCTGGGCGGCGGTCTTTTGCGCGATATGACGCTGCAGGTGGGCAACGTCTACATCCTCAACCAGCCAATGGCGCTGCCGCTCTCCATCGCCACGGCAGCCATCATCTACATTTTCCCGGCAATCGTCGACAAGCCCGAAAAACTCATCCCCTTGCTCGACATCATCTCGGTCGGCATCTATGCGGCAACCGGCGCAGACAAGGCGCTGGTTTACGGCTTTGCACCGGCGGTGTGCATCATGATGGGCTTTTTCACCGCGGTGGGCGGCGGCATGCTGCGCGACGGCTTTATGGGCGTGGTTCCGGGCATTTTCCAACGCACTAACTTTTATGCCATCGCGGCCATCGCCGGATCGACAAGCTATGTGTGTCTCGTTATGAGTGGCTTGGTCAGCAATGTCGCCGCGCTGGTCGTATGCGTTGTCGTGACCATGGGTCTGCGCTGGCTCTCGCTGCGCTTTGACATCAAAAGCCCCACCGAAGAGGACATCGCGCGCTTTTTGCACCGCAAAAGTAGACAGCACGGCACGACCCTTCGAAATGCAACCGAGAGGTTCTTTTAGAGCGCCCGCACGTTGGTACCCTGTTAGGTATATGCCGAACACCTAACAAAAGGATCAACCATGGCTTTCAATCAAACCGCGGCGGCGCCGTCGCACAAGATGCGTCGCTGCCTGCTTATGGCATTCGCGCTCATCGCTCTGGCGATCACCGCGCTTCCCACGGCGTCGTTCGCCGGCACGGACACCGCAGGCAACGTACTTGCGACCGACAATGACGCCAATCCGTCCGGCGTCGAAGGTGACCTGTACTGGGCAGGTCAGGCCCTCAACTTGGACGATACGTCCATCGACCGCGATATCATCGCCACGGGCGATACTCTCTCGATCCGCGACTGCACGGTGGGCGGCGCCGTCCGTCTGGCGGCACGCACCATCGACATTGCCAAGACCACGGTTGATGGCAGCGTGACCGTTGCTGGCCAGCATGTCGTTCTCAATTCCGACAGCACCGCTAACTGTTTCTACGCGATAGGCGAGACGGTTGCCTTGCGAGGCTCCACCAAGTCGGCAGCGCTCGCGGGCGATACGGTAACCATCGACGGCACCGTCGATGGCGATGTCGAGGTTTGGGCCGACAAGCTCATCCTGGGCAAGAACGCCACATCACCGGCACCGTGAACGCGCACGTCTCCGAGGACCCCGAGCGCGCCGCGGGAGCCGAGTCGGCGCACTCAAGATCGACCGCACCGAGAACGAGGATACCTCCACCGTTAACGATGTCATCGGCGGTATCGTCGCCGCGGCACTCTCGACCTGCTTTGTCGCCCTGTTACTCGAGCTCGTCTTTCCGCGCGCCACCGCCAGCGCCGCCGGCATGCTCCACCAGCGCCCCACGCCCCTGTGGGTGAGCGGTCTTCTGGGCACGATTGCTATCGTCCCCGCCGTCCTACTGCTGATTATCTCCATCGCTGGTCTATCGCTTGCCGGAGCCTCATGTGCGGCGTTATTGGCATCGCGCTGGTATCGAGTGCCTTTGCAGGGTGCGCGATCGCGCGCATGGTCGGACACAGCCAGAACCGCTACGCCATGGCAGCCATCGGCGGCGTGATCGCCGGCGCCTCACGGGGCTTCCCCTCGTAGGCGGCTTCATCAGCGGCGTGGCCTTTGTCTTTATGCTCGGCTACATCATCCAGATCATCTGGCGCAACGCCCACCTCAAGCCGCAGCAGCCGGCTAACACGTCAGAACTCCCCACCGCTTAGCCGCCAACCACCACAAAGGGGCCAGGCACCTTTGTGGTGGTGCAAAAGGGTCAGGTTACTTTGCACTAACAAACGAAGCGGGGCACCCGATCGCATCGACCGGGTGCCCCGCTTTTCTTGGAGGGTTCTCTAGTAACTTTTTCAAAACCAATGATCATCAGGTCGGTAGACCTGCGCGTCACTCATTACGGAGGCAGTACGCCAGTGAGCATGGAAGGCAATTATTTTGGCTCTGTTAGACCAGGATTGACATACATGTGTCCCCACGGTGCCATATCGTTAGCCCCGTAGACCGCGACGGATGGGGGCAGCATGAACGCCGAAGACCTGGTCCTCAACTTCAAGAAGGACATCT
>ENA-OQDW01000035-OQDW01000035.1-human-gut-metagenome-genome-assembly--contig:-NODE-35-length-45370-cov-1.845855_pt1 | contig 45370 bp, 43 predicted proteins | sample MGYA00242784_ERZ504613 | MGnify/ENA primary metagenome ERZ504613 (study PRJEB26092, sample SAMD00036330) | human gut metagenome | host: Homo sapiens | study: EMG produced TPA metagenomics assembly of...
TGTCACTCGGGGCTACAAAAGCAGTAAACAATTACTATACAATCATTTACTGCTTTTATTTTATCTAGAAATTCTTTAGATTACTTATTTTAATCACCCCAAGTTCTTTACCCACTTTAATAAATGCAGCAATTGCCTTATCCAAATGTGCCTTTTCATGACCGGCAGACAATTGGACGCGGATACGTGCCTGCCTTTCGGAACAACCGGATAATAGAAACCGGTTACATATATGCCTCTTTCTGCATCTTGGCGGCAAAATCCTGAGACAGTTTCGCATCATAAAGCATCACAGCACAAATCGCGCTCTGAGTTGGTTTGATGTCAAAACCAGCAGCCAGCATCCTGTCACGGAAATAATTCACATTATCCATCAACTTAGTATGCAAGGCATCACTTTCCTTCAACATCTTAAACATTTCCAAGCTAGCACCGATAATGGCAGGAGCTACAGAATTAGAGAATAAATAAGGACGTGAACGCTGGCGCAACATATCAATAATTTCTTTCTTACCGGTGGTAAATCCTCCCATTGCCCCACCAAATGCTTTCCCTAATGTACCAGTAAAAATATCCACACGACCGTATGCTTTAAATTGTTCGGCCACGCCATGCCCTGTAGGACCTACCACACCGGCCGAATGAGATTCATCCACCATAACCAACGCGTCATACTTTTCCGCCAGTTCACAAATCTTATCCAATGGAGCCACATTACCATCCATCGAGAATACACCATTCTAGTACATAATGCGGTGACGCTGTGCCTGCGCTTCCTGCAAACAACGTTCCAAGTCAGCCATATCAGCATTAGCGTAACGATAGCGTTTTGCCTTACACAAACGTACACCATCTATAATAGATGCATGATTCAACGCATCTGAAATAATAGCGTCTTCTTCTGTAAACAGCGGTTCGAACAAACCACCGTTAGCATCAAAACAAGCAGCATAAAGTATAGTATCTTCTGTTTTAAAATAATCAGAAATGGCAGCTTCCAGCTGTTTGTGTAAATCCTGAGTCCCACAGATAAAGCGTACGGAAGACATACCGAAGCCATGTGTATCCATTGCCTCTTTGGCAGCATTGATCAAACGTTGGTTATCTGACAAACCTAAATAATTGTTGGCACAAAAGTTCAACACATCTTCTCCGTCATTCACCTTGATGTCTGCACGCTGAGGTGTGGTAATGATACGTTCATTTTTATACAATCCGGCTGCCTTAATATCAGCCAGTTCCTTCGCAAGGAACTCCTTCATTTTACCATACATAGCTTTGTTTTTTTATTAAGTATATAGTTTAAGTTTAAAAATCAGTCTGACTTGACAAAGTTCTTATTTTTTTTTGATATCCAATTAAATTATAGAGAAAATTTTGATAAAATATGCAGTTTTCTATCTATCTTTGCTTCCAAAAGGAAACTTAAAGCAAATAGCAAACTATGAAAAATGTATTAATTATCGGCTCCACCGGTCAGATCGGTTCGGAACTAACCATGAAATTGAGAAGTATTTACAATGGTAATATCGTAGCCGGATATATTCCCGGTGCCGAGCCTAAAGGGGAATTAAAAGAATCAGGCCCTTCTGCCATCGTAGATATCACCAATGAACAACAAATTGCCGAAACTGTATCAAAGTACAACATCGACACCATTTACAATCTGGCAGCCTTACTCTCGGCTGTAGCAGAAGCCAAACCTCAACTAGCATGGAAAATAGGCATGGGAGGCCTGTTTAATGTATTGGAAGTAGCACGCGAAATGGGTTGTGCCGTATTTACCCCAAGTTCTATCGGTGTCTTCGGTAACAACACCCCTAAAGACAAGACTCCACAAGACACTATCCGTAATCCGCGTACCATGTATGGCGTTACAAAAGTATCAGGAGAATTACTGAGCGATTATTACCATATCCGTTTTGGTGTAGATACCCGTTCCGTTCGTTTCCCCGGATTAATTTCGTATGTCACACCTCCGGGTGGCGGGACCACTGATTATGCTGTAGACATCTATTATTCGGCTGTAAAAGGTGAAAAATTTGAATGTCCTATCGCAGCCGATACATTCATGGATATGATGTATATGCCTGATGGTTTACGTGCAGCCATTGAAATCATGGAAGCGAATCCCGACAAACTAATTCATCGCAATTCGTTCAACATTGCTTCAATGAGTTTTGATCCGGAAATTATTTATAATAATATAAAGAAGTATATGCCTGACTTCCATATGGAGTACAAAGTAGATCCACTACGTCAAGCTATCGCCGAATCATGGCCGAACTCACTGGACGACACTTGTGCCCGTGAGGAATGGGGATGGAAACCGGAATATGATCTAGACAGTATGACACAGGATATGCTTGCCAAACTAAAAGTACGATTCAATAAATAAACCACTAATATTGAATGTATAAAAATAGCCTTCTCTATTCTATATGGAAAAGATAGAGAAGGCTATTTTTATACATTTCTTGCACTTATATAAAATTTTGATCGTATCTTCGTGCAAATTAACATACTGATTAAAAACATACTATGAATACAAGAGCTATTACCAAAAACAAGAAAGTCGTTACATTCGGAGAAGTAATGTTAAGGCTGACCACCCCCAATTCCCAGCGCTTTTCCCAAACAAACGAGTTTATTGCTACTTATGGAGGAAGTGAAGCGAATGTAGCCATATCACTGGTCAACTTCGGCATCTCCACAGAATTCGTTACCAGACTTCCCGAGAATGCAATGGCACAAGCTTGTGTAAACTCACTCCAAGCTTACGGATTAGGTACAGACGGCATTATTTATGGCGGGAAACGCATGGGATTATACTTTCTGGAGAGCGGTGCAGCATTTCGTAACTCCAATGTAGTATATGACCGTGAAGGATCTTCCTTTGCCACTTTACGTCCCGGCATGATAGACTGGGAAAAGATTCTTTCCGATGCAGGCTGGTTCCACTGGTCGGGTATAGCGGCGTCCCTGTCACAGGAAGGAGCAGATACCTGCCTGGAAGCACTACAAACAGCAGACCGTCTAGGGTTAACTATCTCGTGCGATTTGAATTTCCGCAAAAAATTATGGAATTACGGTAAATCCGCTTCAGAAGTAATGCTCCCTCTTGTCCAATATAGTGATGTCATTTTTGGTGCAGAACCCGAATACAAAGAAATTTTCGGCATTCCCCCGGTAGGTTTTAAAGCTGTAGACACCTCATATCCATTAGATTTGTCCGGTTTCAAAGTATTCGGTCAAAAAGTATCAGAACAAGCGCCCCGATGCCAGAAAATATTTCTGGAATTGCGTAATACCATCACTTCCAATCACAATCTGCTGGCAGCCATACTTTATTCTAAAGGGACATTAAGGCATACCGGTATTTACGATATTGTCCATGAGGTAGACCGTGTAGGTGCAGGAGATGCATTTGTAGGCGGCATGATTTATGGTTTGCTGACCTACTCCGACAATGACCAAAAAACATTGGAATTCGCCCTTGCCGCATCTGCATTGAAAAATACCATATATGGAGATTTCAATCAAGTAACAGTAGAAGAAGTGGAAGAGTTAATGCAAGGAAACACTTCAGGAAGAGTAGTCAGATAACTATTTTCATGATTATAGCCAAACAGAATTGATCTGCAAGATACAGTGTAAAAAAGCAAGTTAACTTCATGGGACAAGCAAGCTAAGTTGAAATGCCAAGCAAGCTAAGTTACTTACCCAATGTACTTAAGTTAATTTTTGAAGCCACAGAAGATTCATCTACCCTTTTTCCACAAACCAATTCCAATCGACCATTATAAAAAGAGGAGGATGCTTCATGATATGAGCATCCTCCTCTTTTTATTTATTTCTTTAAAAGAAACCTTCTTATGCCTTTGTTTCTTCCGGCATCTTGTTGCCCATAGTCAGGTAAGCGATAGGAGCAGCAATGAAGATAGAAGACAACGTACCGATCACAACGCCCAAAATCATTGCAAAAGCGAAGCTGCGGATACTGTCACCACCCAGCACAAAGATACACAACAATACGATTAATGTACTTAATGAAGTATTGATGGTACGAGCCAAAGTAGTATTCAGTGAATCGTTAAACAACTGCATACGGTTACGTTTCGGATACAGACCGAAGAACTCACGGATACGGTCAAAGATAACCACCTTGTCATTGATAGAATAACCGATAGCGGTCAAAACGGCACCAATGAAGGTCTGGTCAATTTCCAATGAGAACGGAACCCATCCATAACATAATGAGTATGCACCGATAATCAGAATAGTATCGACAGCCAATGCAAACAGTCGCACCCCACACTATAAGCTACATTGCGGAAACGCAGCAAGATATACAAACCGATAGCCACCAGTGCAAACAATACAGACCAAATAGCCGATGTCTTGATATCATCAGCGATACTGGGACCTACTTTCTGAGAACTGATAATAGAACCACCGACACGATTATCACGATCAATAAAGATTTCCAATGTGGTACCTTCGCCCAGCAAGTTACCATCTTTCAAAGACTGATACAAGAACTCTTCAATTTCGGAGTCGATAGTAGGAGACTCTTCATTAATACGGTAGTTGGTTGTAATACGGATTGTCTTCTTATCCGTACCCAAGGCGATAGCCTGTACATTATCTTCTGTGATTTTCTTCTTCAACAAGTCACGCACTGTTTCAGGTTCAACCTGCTGTTCAAACTGAACTACGAAGTTACGTCCACCGGTAAAGTCAATACTCTGCGCCAAACCACGGATAAAGAATGAAATGATACAGATAACGATAATCGCTCCGAATACCGTGAATGAACGTTTCATCATTCCCATAAAGTTGTAATTCACGTTCTGCATCAGGTTCTTGGAAATCCCTGTAGTGAATGTCAAGTTCAACCACTTGTCTTTATTCATGAAGTGCTCATAAACAATACGAGTCAAGAATACTGCTGTAAAGAATGAGCAGAGGATACCGATAATCAACGTAGTGGCAAAACCACGGATCGGCCCCGTACCGAAATAGAACAGAATGATACCAGTGATAATTGATGTCAAGTTTGAGTCAAAAATAGCAGAGAATGCGTTAGAATAACCGTCTGCTAAAGCAGCCTTAACAGTTTTACCGGCTCTCAATTCTTCTTTTGTACGTTCATAAATCAACACGTTAGCATCTACAGCCATACCCAATGACAACACCATACCGGCAATACCAGACATGGTCAGTGCAGCTTGGAACGAGGTAAGGATTCCTAATGTGAAGAAGAAGTTAACAACCAATGCGCAGTTGGCAACCATACCCGGAATCAATCCGTACATAGCGCACATATAGATCATCAACAGAATCAACGCAACAACAAATGAAATGATACCTTGATTGATAGATTCCTGACCCAATGACGGACCAACGATATCCTCCTGAACGATACGTGCAGGAGCAGGCATCTTACCAGACTTCAATACGTTAGCCAAGTCTTTTGTCACCTCCGGAGTAAAGTTACCGGTAATCTGAGAGTGTCCGCCCGTAATTTCACCGTTTACATTCGGAGCGCTGTATACGTAACCATCCAGTACGATAGCGATAGCCTTGCCTACATTGTTCTTTGTCAGAACAGCCCAGCGGCGCGCGCGTCAGTGTTCATAGACATACTGACACAAGGCTTGTTGAACTGGTCATATTCATCTTTAGCATCAGTGATCACATCACCTTCCAACGGAGCACGTCCGTTACGTTCAGTAGACTTGATAGCATACAATTCAAAAATACGTCCCTGCTTGTCAAAATCAGCAGCCTTTACACCCCATTTCAAACGAAGATCTTTCGGCAACATTTCTTTCACTTCTTTCATAGCAAGGTACTGGTTTACCTGAGCAGTATCTTTATAATCGGCATAACCTACCACCGACCCGTAACCATTCGGATTTAATTGAAGAACAGAAGCCAACGGATGTTCTTTCTTCATCTGCTCCATTGCGGCAGAGTTACTTGCCGTTTCGCCTTTCAATGCGGCTGCAAGACTGTCGGCAGCAGAAATTGCAGAAGCCTGTGCAACAGCAACAGTATCAGCTGCTACAGAATCAGCAGAAGCAACACCACTTTCAACAGCAAGAATATCACGCAGTCTGTTATCTACAGAAGAAAGATAAGGAACTATTTCTTTTGCGTCGAAAGTTTCCCAGAATTCCAAGTTAGCAGATCCCTGCAACAGTTTTCTGACACGTTCCGGTTCTTTGATACCCGGTAGTTCCACCATGATACGGCCCATCTTTCCTTCCAATGCCTGAATGTTAGGCTGTGCCACACCAAAACGGTCAATACGTGTACGTAATACATTATAAGAGTTGTCGATAGCAGCCTTTACCTCTTCGCGCAATACTTTTTCAACTTCACTGTCGGAACTGCGGGTGGTTACTTTGTCTTTCAACTGCTGAGTAGCAAATAATTCAGCCAATTTGCCATTGGGAGCTTGTTTCTTATACTCTTTTACAAAAAGAGTGATAAAGTCATCCTGACTAGTGATAGATTGTTTTGATGCTTCTGCAACCGCTTTGTTAAAAGCTTCATCAGTCTTGTTGTCAGCCAAAGCCTTCACTACATCCGGTACAGAAACTTCAAGGATAACGTTCATACCACCTTTCAGGTCTAGACCCAGACCAATCTCCATCTCGCGACACTGTTTCAGCGTATAACTACCCAAATAAACTTTTTCATTCTGCATAGAATCAAGGTAATGTGCTTCACCTTTCGGGTCCTGTGCCGCTTTGTCCATGTGATAGCGGGTCACAAAAGAGAAAGAAAGATAAAACACACATACAAGGGTGAGTAATACCGCAAAAACCTTTACAAATCCTTTGTTTTGCATGTTACTTTGAAATTTATTATTTTTACTTTTTGATTAATTCTTAGTTTATACAAGGTTGCAAATATAGTTTTTTTTTCACATTCCCACGGTATCAAACACAAATATTTAGATTCCAAAAGAGAAAAAAGGCTGCAAAAGCATTTTTTGCAGCCTAAATTATTCTATCTCACAGTCTATTTTATTTCAAACCCCTGTTTTTAAGCAAGGGTTCCAAGCTGGGATCAGCCCCACGAAAACCTCTGTAAAGGTCATAGGATCTTCCGTTCCACCTTTCTCTAGAATATTTTTACGGAAAGAGTCTGCGGTATTTTTATCGAACACTCCATGTTCTTTAAACGCTTCAAAAGCATCCGTGTCAAGAACTTCTGCCCATAGATAGCTGTAATACCCAGCAGCATATCCACCTATAATATGACTAAAATAAGTGGCGCGATACCGAGGAGCTATTTCAGGAATCAGCCCAGCTTGTCCATCGTTTCTTTTTCAAAAGCAACGACATTCAGGTTGTCTGTATCAGTCAGGTTATGCAGTTCCATATCAAGCAAAGCGGCTGCCAATAATTCCGTAGTCATAAAACCTTGATTAAAAGTACCCTGATTTTGGATTTTCGTAATCAGCTCATCCGGAATCACTTCTCTTGTTTCATAATGCTTGGCATAGAGTTTCAGCACTTCAGGTTCTACAGCCCAGTGTTCCATAATCTGTGAAGGAAGTTCTACAAAATCCTGCGCACACTGGTACCGGACACTCCTTTGTAGTTACACTTGGTCAGCATACCATGCAATGCATGTCCAAACTCATGAAACATGGTTTCCACCTCATCCAAAGTCAGTAAAGAAGGCATATTTCCTGCAGGTTTAGTAAAACTTGCCACATTATAAATTAAAGGACGTACTTCACCGGCCTGTTCACGAAAATTACTCATCCATGCGCCACCACGCTTACCTGCGCGTGGAAAGTAATCTGCATAGAACAATCCCAAAATGAGCCATCGGCATCCTTACTTCATACACTTTCACATCAGACTCATATACGGCACATCATTCAGTTCGGTCAATGTAATGCCATACAATTTGTTGGCCACGGTATACAATCCGCTACGCACATCTTCCAAACTGAAATAGGGTTTGATTTCATCTTCATTCAAATCATACTTTTCCTGACGCAATTTTTCGGCATAATACCACCAGTCCCATGCAGCCAGCTTCTCTCCCTTACCTTCCTTATCCATTATTTTCTGCAACTCGGCGGCCTCTTTCTTTGCATTTTCCAGTGAGTATCCCCACAGGTTATTCAAGAAATCCATGACTGTCTGCGAATTCTTAGCCATGTTCTCATCCAGTACAAAATTGGAATAACAATCGAATCCTAATAATTTTGCCTGTTCCAAACGCAATGCCATGATCTTTCCCAATATCTCTTTATTGTCATTCGCATCATCATGATTCCCCCGGTTGATATAGCTTCATAAATATTTTTTCTTAGCTCACGGTTTTCAGCATATTGCAAAAAAGGCAAGCGACTGGAGTTTTGCAAAGTGAATAGCCATTTCCCTTCTTTTCCAGCAGCTTTCGCTTCCTCTGCGGCCCCCGCTTTCACCCATTCGGGTAACCCGGCCAAATCAGCCTCATTCTCGATAACCAACTGATAAGCGTTATTCTCATTTAAGATATGATTGTCGAAAGCAATCCCCAAAGTCGACAATTCTTTATTGATCTCCCTCAAACGGGATTGTTTTCCGGCATCCAGTCCGGCACCCGAACGGACAAAAGCTTTATAATACTTGTCCAACAGCCGGTGTTGCTCAGTCGTAAGAGTTATCTTACCTTCCTGTTCCTGTTGATGCACATCAGCCACCCGTTTATACAAATCCTGATTCAAATAAATATTATCACTATGTTCTGAAAGTACAGGAGCCATCTTTTCATTCAAGGCCGTCAACGAATCATTTGTATCCGCTTCGGTCAATGCAAAAAACACCCCACTTACTCTCGCCAGAATCCCGCCACTTTTATCCAGCGCCACAATGGTATTTTCAAAAGTAGGTTCCTCGGGATTATCAACTATTGCCTTAATTTCCGCATTCTGCTCCTCTATTCCTTTCAAGAAAGCAGGCTCATAATGCTCCAGTCTGATCTTAGTAAAATCGGGAGCACCGTACTCGGTCTGGAATTCCGTAAAGAACGGATTCATTTCTGTTTTCTGTTCACATGCACACATTACACAACACGTCGCTAACGTAAATAATAGTCTTTTCATAATCTGTCAATTAAAGGTATGTAAAATCACTTCTCCGCCACATAACACCAAATGGGGTAATGATCCGAACTCTTTATCGTATTATCCACCGTACAACGGTAAGATTTTAAATTCTTGCTCAATAAAATATTGTCTATTCTGAAATAAAAATGATTTTGATTATAAGATATGCCAAAGCCGTTTCCCGACTCCACAAAAGCATCATTCAGGCCTTCCCCTACCACCCTGTGAGTGTATGATATAGGAGAATCATTGAAGTCACCGCATACAATTATGCCTCCCCCTTTGTAACCGGCCACCAAACGAGCTATGGAATCAGCCTGAACGGCACGTATAGCCGATGCTTCCGCCAGTTTTCTGATCAGCAAACGAGACCCTTGCGATACCTTTTGCTTATCAGGGTCCTTCATCATTTCGCGATAGACTTCTTTATCCTTCTCAGTCAGCTTATTGGATTCCAGATGATTATTAACAACCAGCAAGGTATCACCATTCACTTTGATTTTATAAGCAATGGAACCATTGTTAAGGCTGGCATATCTCACCGGATGTGCCGACAAAATAGGAAAACGGGAATAACAACCCAAACCGTTAGCCCCCGATATCTTATAATAATTTTTATAAGGATAATCTCTTAAAGCATAATCCACCTCTTTCTTGGTTAACCGTCCCCCTACAATATATTCCTGCAGGCAGATTATATCCGCATTGCTGTTTCTTAAATATTCCAACACAGGGTTCGGATTATCCTTGGTGTTCGCACGGTTCTTCTCAAAGGCCATCGTATTGTAGGATAAGAATTTGATTGCCCCTTCCGGTACATCAGATACAAATACATTGACTGGAAAATAAGTACGGATAGCACCAATGGAACATACCAAGCCTAAAAATGAAAGCAACGCATATTTACGATAAATCACCAACCAGAAGACCAGAAACAAAAGATTAACAATCAAAAAAGCGGGAAAAGCCAAACCGGCACATGACCATACCGGATGAGCCACAGGATCAATATAAGGGCTGTAAGCACATACCAGTAACAATACCACCATACACAAGTTTATGCCCAGTAGTATCCATCCCAAAAAACGACCAATATATTTCATATATCACTTCTTGCTCGCATCAAACAAGCTTTTCTTCTCTTCGGTAGTCAGACTGTTATAACCAGATTTCTTTAATTTATCCAATATACGGTCTATCTCCTCACTTTGCTGTTTTTTACGGGCATTATAATCGTAATCTTTTGCCTTATCACCATAATGAACTTTCATCTTCGGCTTTTTCGATTGACGACGAAACGAAAGGCCTTCTGAGAAGCAATCCAAGCATCGGTTTATCCATGACGTAGCATCATGTCCGCGGGACAATCCGGAAGCAAACCACCATCCGGCCAAAGCACCTCCTAAATGAGCGATATGGCCACCGGCATTGCCCGATGTCATAAACAGCAAATCGGTCACAACCATAAACAAAGCCACATACTTCAACCTAACAGTCCCAATAAACATAAAGTTTACTCTATATTCCGGTGCACGTACCGCAGTAGCTACAACAATAGCAAGTACGGAAGCTGATGCTCCCAACAAATAAGAATAATACAAAGAATCACTGAAATAAGGAAAAACATTGTAAGCGATCATATACAACAAACCGCCACAAATACCTCCCAACAGATAGAGTCCGCGGAAATGCTTTGCCGAGAAAAGAGACAGAAACATCTGCCCGAACCAATAAAGCCACAGCATATTAAACAGCAAATGCAAAATGCCTGCATGCATGAACATATAAGTCAGCAAAGACCAAGGCTGCTTGACAAACTGCAACGTCCAGGCCGGCAGTTCCAAATATTGAAGCACAAATGCTCCATTCCGGTTGAACAGCATCCATAAAATCCCCAATAAGGAAGTTACAATGAATACCCCTACATTAATATATATAAACTGGATATATATGTTCCCTTTGTTGAAACTATTTTTCAAATCAGTAATAAAACTGCCCATTGTTATTCTTTTTTCTCCAATACATTATCAATATAAAGCCAAAAATCATACCTCCCAAGTGTGCAAAGTGGGCAACGCCATCGGTCGAAGCACCCAATCCCAAAAATATCTCCAAAGCAGCATATCCCATCACAAAATATTTAGCCTTGACAGGAAATGGGATAGGGAATACAAACATCTGACTATTGGGGAATAGCATACCGAATGCCAACAAAATGCCATATATCGCTCCCGAAGCGCCAACTGTAGTCATCAGATTCAAGTACTCCGCCATCGGAATCACGGCAATCCCCGTATTCACACTGTCATATTGCGATAATTCGGTCACATATTGTATATATTGCACCAGCTCCTGCACCAATCCCGCACCTATACCACATACCATATAATAGAACAAGAAACGTTTCGGTCCCCAAACCTGTTCAAGCGTACGTCCAAACATCCACAAGGCAAACATGTTAAAAAAGATATGCTGGAAACCGCCATGCATAAACATATAAGTAATCAACTGGGCAGGATTAAAATCAGATGCCATAAAAAAGTGTAGTCCCAGCAGGTCGTTTAGGTTAATTCCATACTTCATGGCTACCACGCCTCCAAAGAAACACAACACATTTATTATCAATAAATTCTTGGTTACTGTAGGTATACTGTTCATAAATATTCTTCGTCTAATAAAACATTGATTGCGCGCAAATTTACAATTTTATTCTGTTATATAACAGAAAACAAGAGTTCTCTTACGTTTTTTTGATTTTTGGAGCATCTTTTTTAGGCTATCTGTTTGATTTCTAATTTTGAAAGCATATATTTGTCACTGATTTTGGTAAAACTTTTGTGTTACATTTAATAATTAATCATTTTCGTTATGAATAAGGCAGATCTTATCAGCGCAGTCGCCGCTGAAGCCGGCTTGAGCAAAGTCGACGCAAAAAAAGCAGTTGAAGCTTTCGTTTCAACTGTAACAAAGGCCCTCAAAGAAGGGGACAAAGTATCATTAATCGGATTCGGAACATTCTCTGTTGCTGAAAGAAGTGCAAGAACAGGTATCAACCCATCCACAAAAGCAACGATTACTATTCCTGCTAAAAAAGTAACCAAGTTCAAACCAGGTGCTGAACTAGCAGACGCAATTAAATAATTGCTATTTTACATAAAAGGACTTAAGGAAAGGGGCGCCGGTACTAGCGCCCTTTCTTCTTCATTTTTCTATTTGAACCTATGAAACCTAAAATGACAACCTTATTTAAATGCCTGATTGGCGCCGCTGTATGCGCTTTTCAACACAAGTTCTTCATGCAGAAGATACAAAACTACCTTATTGGAAAGATATTCAGACCGTAGCCGTCAACAAGGAATATCCGCGTACAGCTTTCATGACTTATGACAACCGGGACCAGGCACTGACCGGCGAGTATGAAAACAGCCTTATTACAAACTACTAAACGGTACATGGAACTTTTATTATGCAGATACATACAAAGATCTGCCTGCCAACATTGAGCAACCGGATGCAACATAGCCTGGAAGGAGATTAAAGTACCCGGCAACTGGGAGGTACAGGGCTACGGAGTGGCCATCTACACCAATCATGGATACGAATTCAAGCCCAGAAATCCACAACCACCGCAATTACCCGAAGCCAATCCGGTCGGTGTGTATCAGCGTGATATCGAAATTCCCGCCGATTGGGATGGACGCGACATATTCCTCCGTTTGGAAGGAGCAAAATCCGGTGTATACGTGTATGTCAACGGACAGGAAGTGGGATACAGCGAAGACTCCAAGAATCCGGCAGAATTTTTAATCAACAACTACCTGAAACCCGGTAAAAACTCGCTGGTCATTAAAATATTCCGCTGGAGTACCGGTTCTTATCTGGAATGCCAGGATTTTTGGCGCATGAGCGGTATTGAACGTGATGTATTTCTGTTCTCACAGCCCAAAACTCACATCAAAGATTTCAACGTGATGTCTACGCTGGACGACACCTATAAAAATGGTATCTTCAAACTGGATGTAGACGTAACCAACCATACAGCAGGCAACAAAGAGGTAACCGTAGCATACGAATTGCTGGATGCCGCAAAGAAAGTGGTGGCAGAAGGTAACACCCCCTGTCCTGTTACAGCGGACGGGCAGAAGAGTATCTCTTTTGAAGCCACCCTCAGCAACGTCAAGACCTGGACATCAGAACACCCTAACCTGTACCGGTTACTGATATCTCTGAAAGACGGAGAAAAAACAAGCGAGATCATTCCTTATACGGTAGGTTTCCGCCGTTTCGAGATCAAACCAACCGATCAGATAGCCGAAAACGGCAAACCATACATTTGCTTGTTCATCAACGGACAACCCATCAAGCTGAAAGGCGTAAACATACACGAGCATAATCCCGAAACAGGACATTATGTTCCCGAAGAGCTGATGCGCAAGGACTTCACCCTGATGAAACAGAACAACATCAACAGTGTACGTCTCTGCCACTATCCGCAAGACCGCAAGTTCTATGAATTGTGTGATGAATATGGCATCTATGTATATGATGAAGCCAATATCGAAAGCCACGGTATGTATTATAACTTAAGCCGAGGCGGAACATTGGGCAACCATCCCGAATGGCTGAAGCCGCACATGGACCGTACCATTAATATGTACGAGCGTAACAAAAACCATCCCTCTGTAGCCATTTGGTCATTAGGAAACGAAGCTGGAAACGGTTATAATTTCTATCAGACCTATTTATGGCTGAAAGAACGCGAAGTAAAAGGGATGAACCGTCCTGTAAATTATGAACGCGCCTTTGGGAATGGAACACAGATATGTATGTACCCCAATACCTAGTGCCGCCTGGCTGGAAGAAATAGGCAAAAAAGGCAGCGACCGTCCCATTGCGCCATCCGAATATTCACACGCTATGGGCAATTCCAATGGTAATCTGGCAGCACAATGGAGAGCGATCTACAAGTACCCGAACTTGCAAGGTGGTTACATTTGGGACTGGGTAGACCAAGGTATTCTGGAAAAAGACGAAAATGGACGTACCTACTGGACCTACGGAGGTGATTACGGGACCAATGCACCCAGCGACGGAAACTTCCTATGCAATGGAATCGTAGCTCCGGACCGCACTCCGCATCCGGCCATGACAGAAGTGAAATATGCACATCAGAATGTAGGTTTTGAAGCCATCGACCCGGCTGCCGGCAAATTCCTGGTAAAGAACCGTTTCTACTTCACCAACTTGAAGAAGTATATGATCAGTTATACCGTAAAGGCAAACGGAAAAACAATTAAAGGCGGAAAAGTATCATTAGATATCGAACCGCAAAGCTCCAAAGAACTGGACATCAACCTCAACGGATTGAAGCCCAAGGCCGGCACAGAATATTTTGTAAATTTTGTAGTTACCACCACAGAGCCGGAACCCTTGATTCCTGCAGGGCACGATATTGCTTCCGAACAATTCCGCCTGCCCATAGAACCATTGGCTATAGCCGAACATAAAGCAAGCGGTAAGACTACCGTCAGCACGGATGGTGACGTCATCACCGTATTATCATCACGTATGCAGTTTGTTTTCAACAAGAAAAGCGGACTAGTGTCCTCATACAAAGTAAACGGTACAGAATATTTCGCTGAAGGCTTTGGTATTCAACCTAACTTCTGGCGCGCACCGACAGACAATGATTATGGTAACGGTGGGCCTAAGCGCGAGCAAATATGGAAACAGTCCAGCAAGAACTTCAATGTAGCGGATGTCACTACAGAAACAGACGGCAACAAGACTATATTAACAGCCAACTATTTACTGGCAGCAGGTAACCTGTATATCATGAAATATACCATTTATCCTGACGGAGTGGTTCATGCAGATATCACCTTTACTTCTACGGATATGAAAGCCGCCAGTACCGAAGTGTCAGAAGCAACTCTGATGGCCACCTTCACACCGGGACAGGATGCCCAGCGTCTGGCCTCTTCCAAACTGAACGTACCACGTATCGGCGTACGTTTCCGCTTGCCATCGGATATGAATCAGGTAGAATATTTCGGCCGCGGACCGGGTGAAAACTACATTGACCGTAATGCAAGTAGTTTCGTCGACCTCTACCGCACCACAGCCGACCAGATGTACACCAACAACTACGTCCGTCCGCAAGAAAACGGACACCGCACCGACACCCGTTGGGTGGAACTGAGCCGTAAAGGCGGAAAAGGTCTGTTAATACGCGCTGACAATACCATCGGTTTCAATGCACTGCGCAATTCTGTAGAGGACTTTGATTCGGAAGAAGCCATTAACCGTCCTCGCCAGTGGACTAATTTCACCCCCGAAGAGATTGCCAACCACGACGAGGCAAAGGCTAAAAATGTAATACGCCGCATGACCCACGTCAACGATATCACTCCACGTAATTTCGTTGAAGTATGTATTGATATGAAACAGCAAGGTGTAGCCGGTTATGACAGCTGGGGAGACCGCCCGCTGCCGGAACATACCCTGCCCGCCAATAAGGAATATCATTGGGGATTCACATTGATGCCGATAAAATAAAAATATCGCAAGCATTCCTTCCTTAATAAGAAGAGTGTGTCAGAACTCCGATGGCGCTATCATATAGATTGTCATCGGAGTTTCATTTCCCATCCTACATTTCAATTATAACCTGAAAACAAGATCAGTCTGATTTATATTTGCTAGCTTTGTACTCAAAAAATCGAACACATGGAACAACAAGGAGAAATCATACTCTACCAGCCGGATGAATCGGTGAGGATGGAAGTGCGCATTGAAGATGAAACAGTGTGGCTGACTCAGGCACAAATTGCAGAGTTATTTGAAACCAAACGCCAAGCTATTACCAAACATCTTAAGAATATATTCCAAAGCGGCGAGTTGAACGAAAACTCAGTATGTTCCATTTTGGAACTAACTGCCTCGGATGGCAAGTCATACAAAACCAAAACATACAATTTGGACGCTATCATTTCTGTAGGCTATCGTGTCAACAGCAAAAATGCCACTTTGTTCCGCCGTTGGGCAAGCCAAGTTTTAAAAGATTATTTATTAAAAGGTCATGTCATCAACCAACGCATCAGCAACCTTGAACAAAGGTGGATGCAAAGTTTCTTTCTTATGATATGCAACTGACCAGATTAAATGAGAAAGTAGATTTTTTTGTCCGCACCTCTCTTCCTCCGGTCGAAGGAATTTTCTTTGACGGACAGATTTTCGACGCATACGCTTTCGCCACAAACCTTATCAAATCCGCCAAGAATTCCCTTATCCTGATAGACAACTATATAGATGAAAACACACTTCTCATGCTTTCCAAACGCACAACAGGAGTAGATGCCACCATCTATACACAACGAATCACACCGCAACTTCAACTAGACCTTACCCGACACAACAATCAATATCCTCCTATAAACATAAGAACCTACCGCCAGGCACATGACCGTTTTCTTATTATAGACCGATCCGACGTATATTCACATCGGAGCCTCTTTGAAAGATTTGGGAAAGAAACTATTTGCCTTCTCCAAAATGGATATCCCAGCATCTATCCTCACAAAACTGCTATAAAGATGAAAGAAGCAGAACCCAATAATAAAGTCCTACTAGGCATGAGCGGAGGAACAGACAGTTCCGTAGCCGCCCTTCTATTGCAGGATGCAGGATACGAGGTAACCGGCATCACCTTCCGTTTTTATGAAAAAGGAAATGATACAGAGTATCTGGAGGATGCCCGCACTTTATGTGAACGTCTGGGCATCCCCCATCTCACATACGATGTTCGTGGCACCTTCCGGAAAACCATCATTGACTATTTCATCAACGAATATATGGCAGGTCATACCCCGGTTCCCTGTACTTTATGCAACAACTACCTGAAATGGCCTCTTTTGAAGAGAATATCCGATGAAATGGGGATCTATCACTTCGCTACAGGACATTATGTACGCCGACGCTCATCAATGGATACTATCACATCACTACCGGTGCCGACCCGGATAAAGACCAATCCTTTTTCCTATGGGGGCTGCCACAAGAAATCCTGCAACGTATGCTTCTCCCTATGGGCAACCTGACTAAAGCCCGTGTCCGTGAGATCGCGGCAGAGCGTGGTTTTCTGAAAGCCGCCCATAAACGGGACAGTCTGGGAGTCTGCTTCTGCCCCATGGACTACCGCACATTCCTGCATAAGGAATTGCCTGAAGGAAGTATCCTACCGGGTAAATTCTTCGATGAAATGGGGAATTTTATCGCACGGCACAAAGGTTATCCTTTCTATACCATCGGCCAGCGGAGAGGATTGGGCATAGGATCTTAACCGGGCTGTCTTTGTCAAAGAAATCATTCCGGCAGAAAACAAAGTCATACTGAGCGACTTGAAAGCACTGGAAAAAACAGAAATGAGACTGAAAGAATGGCACATCACCAATCCCGCTTTATTACTAAATAAGGACGACATCATCGTCAAAATACGCTATCGGAAACAAGCAAACCGCTGCACAGTAACCCTGCAACCGGATAACACCCTGCATGTACAACTGCATGAGCCACTGACAGCCATTGCCCCGGGACAAGCAGCCGCTTTTTATAGGGATGATGTAGTACTGGGTGGGGGCATTATCATCTAATTCCAGACACTTTCAAATCATATTTCGGCTCTCTTTTTTGCTGCTTCAAGATTTTCTTGATAACTTTCCGTCGTTCTTCACCTTCAGGTCGAGAAACCGGAAAGTGAAAATAGACATGTATCCGGATCAAACCTTAAATAAATAGAGATGAAAAGTAGAAATTATGCAGGCATATCCTTACTTGCCTCATTAGCCGCCTGTAACTCTGCAACAGCAGAAACCGTTCAAAAAAACAGTACGCAGGCCCCCCAAAAGCCCAATGTTATCGTTATTCTGGCAGATGACCTGGGATATGGAGATTTAAAATGTTACGGAGCCAAGAATGTAGAAACTCCCCATGTTGACAAACTGGCATCGGAAGGCATCCGTTTTACTAATGCACATACTGTAGCCGCTACCAGCACCCCATCCCGCTACTCCTTGCTGACAGGAGAATATGCATGGCGCAGACCGGATACGGATATTGCCGCAGGAGATGTAAAAATGATTATCCGTCCCGAACAATACACCATGGCAGATATGTTTAAAAGTGCCGGATATGCTACAGCCGCCATCGGCAAATGGCATCTGGGCCTGGGAGACAAGACAGGCGGGCAGGATTGGAATGCTCCTTTACCAGCCCGCTTTAGGTGACTTAGGCTTTGACTATCACTATATCATGGCCGCTACAGCCGACCGTGTACCTTGTGTATTTATAGAAAACGGCAAGGTAGCCAACTATGATCCGTCCGATCCCATAGAAGTGAGTTACACCAAGAACTTTCCGGGAGAACCGACCGGCAAAGATAATCCCGAATTACTGTATAACCTACATCCCAGCAACGGACATGACATGTCCATCGTCAATGGCATCAGCCGCATCGGATTTATGAAAGGGGGCGGAAAAGCACTTTGGAAAGACGAGAACATTGCCGATTCCATCACCGTTCATGCCATCGACTTTATCAAACAGCATAAAGACGAGCCTTTCTTTATGTATTTTGCGACCAATGATGTACACGTTCCCCGTTTTCCTCATGACCGCTTCCGTGGAAAGAATCCTATGGGACTACGCGGAGACGCAATCGCCCAATTCGACTGGACGGTAGGCCAGCTGATGGAACATTGGACCAACTTGGACTAACTGAAAACACGCTGATTATTCTATCCAGCGACAATGGTCCGGTTGTAGACGACGGATATAAGGACAAGGCAGAAGAGCTGTTGAACGGACATACACCTTCCGGTCCATGGAGAGGGAACAAATACAGCGCTTTCGAGGGTGGAACAGCCGTTCCGGTCATCGTCCGCTGGCCACAGAAGATAAAAAAGGCAGGAGACTCGGACGTATTAATGTCACAGATTGACTGGCTAGCCTCTTTAGGAGCTTTGGTCAACGCCAGATTACCTAAAGGCAGCGCTCCGGACAGCTATGACCGTTTAGGGAATTTGATAGGAACCGATAAGACAGACCGCCCATGATTGTGGAACAATCCATGAACCACACGTTGTCCGTCCGTACCAAAGACTGGAAATACATTGAACCGAATGATGATCCGACCACTTTCATGAAGGCAGAAAAAATAGAGACCGGAAACCTGAACGTTCCCCAGTTATATGAAATGGAAAAGGTGAGCGAACAAGAGAATGTAGCAGAAAAGTATCCTAAGAAAGTATTTGAGTTGCAGACAATTCTGAGGCAAGTACGCAATAAGAGAATAAAGATGTAAACAGGACTCATCCAATAAGAGGATATTTCAAAAGTTCGAAGTAACTATCAAATGTTCCACCGTAGGGGCAGACCCATGAGTCCGCCCCTACAACATAACGACAACAAAAATCACTTTTAACACATTTACATAAAGTACAAAAACATTCCATCACAGCAACTCACTCATTAACAACCACTTTCTGTGTAATAGTCTTTCAAATCCTCCTCAATCGGTATGCCGGTGGCGAAATAAATCTGCTTCGGGGATTCTCTCGGACAGAATGTAAAATCACCCCCTCGTTACCTCCCGGCAACTCGTAGGCATCATAAGAACCTATTCTCATCTTATCTTCACCTCACTCCATTTAATATTTCACCAAGGTGAAGCAATTATTCCACCTAGTGAAAGCGGCTGTTCACCTAAGTGAAGCTAGCTCTTCACCTTAGTGAAGCAACGAACGCACCCGAACAAAAATACGCCTTATGACGCTCCCCTGCAAAGGAACAACCGTAGCTATGACACAGGAATTAGAACAACCGATATCCGTCAAACCAAATTTGGCAGCAGAAAATGGCAAACCGTTTCAGGGGGATTTAGAATGTATTTGCGCAACATATCACTGATTTACAGCAAAGTGCTGCGCATAATCCAAGATGATAATATACGTATAATCAAAAAAACTCCCTTGGTACAACCAAGGGAGACAGGTATACATTTCCTTTAAAAGTTCCGGATGCAGTTGGGATTATAAAGCAGCCCTTCGGCTGCTTTATGTTTCTCTATCCTCTGTGTTAGCATTTAAAGGAATGATTCATCTTTTACTTATTACTTGCCTTAACAAACTTATAAAGCACGAAAGTCTTCGGCGCCATCTCTACATTCAGTACATTACCCTCAACCGTAGCAGCACTTTCTTTCGGAGTGATGACATTCGGATGCTCTACCGTGTTATCTTTATCCAAATCGGCAGACTGGAGTGTGATGCATTTACCTTCCACAAGTTTATCACTCTTCTTCAACCCGTTGAAAGTCAATGATACTGGCTGTGTCTGCTCCGAAGTATTGGCAATTTTCACGATATAAGCCTTTTCATCCTTATCCCATACGGCACTGGCAAACAGACCATCCTGTCCTTCCTGACCACTCACAGCTTTTTTATCCATAGTCAGGGGCAACACATGAGTACCTTTGTTATGAGCATAAAGCTGCTGCACATAGTAACTACAAGTACGAACCGAGTTCAGATTGTCAAACCAGATCAAATCCGGACGCCATTGCCATCCTTCCACATGGGCAAACAAAGGCGCATAAGTAGCCATGTGCACCACATCAGCATTCCGTTCCAGTCCGGTCATGAACGCAGCTTCCATTAAAGCAGCGTTAAAATGGTTCCATTTCTTGCCTTTGCCATGGCAGGCATATTCTCCTGCAAAGACCTTCGGTCCTTTGCGGTCGTAATTGTCATAACGGTTGCCTTGTGCCAGGAACCAGCTTTCGGGACGATAGAAATGCTCATCCACCAAATCCACTTTCAGATTTTTCATTTCCGGCCATAAGTAATCAAAGTCTTTACCTTCAGACTGAGGTCCCGAACTGCCGACAATCTTGATTTCGGGATGCGCCTTACGAAGCACCTCGACAAACTGTTTCAGACGTTCCGGATATTCCGGTCCCCATTGTTCGTTGCCAATACCCAAGAACTTCAAGTTGAAGGGAGCAGGATGTCCCATATCCGCACGAACTTTTCCCCAAGTAGTCGTAACATCACCATTGGCAAATTCAATCAGATCCAATGCATCCTGTATATACGAATCAAGTTTGGACAAGCTGACCTGCTGGTCGGGGTCATTCTGATACTGGCATACCAGTCCGCAGTTCAGAATAGGCAACGGTTCGGCGCCTATATCCTCCGACAACTGGAAATACTCAAAGAAGCCCAGTCCGTAGGTCTGGAAATAATCAGGGAAGAAACGATGCTTGAACGTATAATGCCAGCGGTTTTCATTCAACGGGCGATTCTCTACCGCACCTACTGTTTTTTTCCATTCGTAACGGGTAGCCTCATCCGTACCTTCTACAATACAGCCGCCGGGAAAACGGAAAACACCGGGTTTGATATCATATAAAGCCTGCACCAAGTCTTTACGAAGACCGTTCTTACGCTCTTTCCAAGTATCTACAGGGAAAAGAGAAACATGTTCCAAATCCACCGTTCCCGCACTTTCAAGGAAAATACGAAGATGAGCCTTGGGCTCCGTTCTCGGCGATTTCAATATCACCTCATATTGTTTCCAATCCTTCGAATTCACTATCAGTTCTTTTGACTCAAAAGCCTGACGTTCCTCCATCGTATCATTTTTGATCAATTCAATACGAAGTTTCTGGTTCTCACCACGTGCCCATACGGAAAAGCGATACTCAGCCCCTTCCTTGACACCTATGCCGAAGAAACCTTCGTTTTCAATTCCTGTGTGCTTTTCCCTGTGTCCGGAATTACCCAGACGGACATAATGCGGATTTCGTTCAAACGGCCCGTCATCCATCAAGGTCACGTTACCGAAAACATTCCACCCCATAAAACGTTGCGGGAATTCGAATGAACGGTTCTTTACCAGTTCGGCATACAATCCTCCGTCGGCTCCATAATTAATGTCCTCAAAGAACAAACCATACATGGTTGGTTGTATTTCCGCACCTAATTTATTAGTCTGCACGACCATGTTGTGCACATTCTGTGCATGTAGCGCTACTCCGGCAGCAAATACCCATGCTGTGAATAGAGTTCTGTGTAATTTCATGATAGTAATATTATTGATTTTTATTAGTCAATTCTCTTTCCCCACACAGAATGCCCTTGAGCATCCAGGCCAGTAAAAAGAATGGTTTCTGTTTCATTTTCCCAATCGTGTCCGGCAAAGATAATCAAATTGTTAATATCTTCTGTGGCTGTTTTTATAGTAAGAAGTTGTTTTTTAACATTAAAATCCCAAGTTGCATCTCCAACACTGCCATCTGCTTCCAAAACAACACGGGCAGATAACGCCTGCTCCCCATTTCGCAAGTCCCCTTCACCCCACAATATTTGTCCAGCTTCCAACTACGTTCCAAAGGCGGTTCCTGAATACGGATAATTTCCACTCACCTACCAAATCTTCTTTAGTGAAAGAACGTGGAGCAGTACCTGCATAGCGTTCGGGAGAAACCACAGGCCATCCATTCACCGTAAAGAACACTTCGCGCACATGCAAATCCATCAACTGGTTCTGGGGGGAAAGCCGTCCCTGATGGACCATAAAATAACGGCCGTCACCGGCATCAATAAGACCGCAATGAGCCGTTCCCGCCCATCCCGGATGATTTTCGAAGCGGTAAGGAGCTGTCAATATAGGAACATTATTCGTTGTATCTTTTATATCCTCTCCGTAGAAATCCACAAAAGGTCCTTCGGGAGAACCGGAATAAGCGACACGTACATTATAGGTAGTCATCAGCGGATCGTAGGATGTAAACAGATAATATTTGCCAAGTTGGGTTGATACATGATTTCCGGCGCTTCCAAGTTATCTTTCCGGTAATTTGCCCGGCGTGCTATCAAGTGCCCATGATCCTCCGGCTGCATAGTCATTCCTGTTTCGGGATTCAGTTCCACACAGTACAGACCACCGAAATAAGAGCCATAGTGCATCCACCACTTTCCGGTTTCCGGATCCTCAACCACAGAAGGGTCTATGCATTCATCGCATCCCCTTCTCCTGTCTTAACCACACACCCTTTCTGTATCCAGGGACCTTCGGGAGAATCCGACTCGGCCATACCGATATAGGATGTATTCCTGCCGAATGCCGAAACACAATAATACAAACGATAAATACCCTGATAAGGCATCAGATAAGGAGCCCAGATATTAGTCGCCCCTTTTCCCTCCGCCTGACTATGGACCCATTCTATAGCCGGAGCAGGTATTTCGGGAAAGGCCCATCCCACAAAATCCCAATGTACCAAGTCTTTTGATTTGCGTACCTGGACAAAACCCAGAGGCACATTCTTCTCTTTCGCCTCTTTCCGGTTCTCAGCAAAAATAGCATCGGTAGAATACAGATAATAAGTATCTCCTATTTTTTTACAAGCCGGGTCGTGTACATTATATGTTCCCCACTGCTTGTAATTCTCCATAGATGAAAGAGCGGTATAATCATCAGAGAGTGGAGATGGGACAGGCAGCACGAAAGCCGTAGGTGCACTGCATGATGCCAATACCCCTACGGCCAACAGGCCTAAACCGACCAACCTATTTATTATTAACCTTTCATGTCCATGAATAATCTTTGAGGGAAAAATTGCTGTTTCATAGTATTTTTTTATTATGTGACCATTTGCTAATGTACTAATTTGCCAATGACATGCGGCATATAACGCAGCCAACTGTCACATTGACTAACTATTATTAATGCAAATATAACTGCAATCAAAAGCTCGCCAGGTGGACAATATCGCTTAAAGGGTGGACATTTGTGCAGCAGAGGGATAAAAATGATTTATTTGTTTTTGAGGAAAAACGAAAAGGTATATCTTTGTATAAGTAACGGTATATTCTTACGTCATTAATGAACAACACACTATGAAAAACAATTGTTTTCTATTCGCTCTGTTCATCTTTTTATCTAGTCTGTATATGCAAGCTGAAGGAACAGCCGGAAAATGGTCCGAACGTTATAATTTCACTGCCATTACGATGGATGAAGGACTGCCTCACAACTTTGTGATGATATATTGAAAGACAGTCAGGGCTTTTTATGGATCGCTACCCGCGGGGAAGGAATCGCCCGTTATGACGGTTATGAATTCACCGCCTTCCATATGGGAAACACCCGTATCAAGCTACGAAGTAACTTTATAAACAAACTGTGTGAGGATAACTTCAAGCGTATTTGGGCTGTCAGTGAAATGGGTATTGACATACTGGATATACAAACCATGCAGACAGTACAAGTCACTGATATGAAAGACAAACTTATTTCACTGTGTAACCGCCCCTCTCATCTTATTCTCCATAGCAAAGCGGGAAATATTTGGGTTTGTTCGGAAAACAATTTATTCAAAATTACCTTTGACAAACAAGGAGATATAAAACAAATCATTAAAACATGCGAAGTACCGGCAGGAGAATCCATCCGGACTATTTGTGAAGTAGAAGACTATCTCTGGATAAACTACAAAGACGGTATCTACCGCATCAAAGAATCGGCTATGGAAGTACAGGAACCCACATTCATTTCATCTGCCCTTCAATTACCCGGTGTGTCCATACAAGTAATCTGCCGGAAAGAAAATGAAATTTGGATTGGCAGCGCACAAGGCCTTTTCCGATACAATATGGATACGGAACTGATGAAGCATTATATGTATGATCCGAATGACAATAGTTCGCTTTCCCAAAACTTTATCACAGACATAGCAGAAACAGGAGAACATACCATGCTGGTTGCCACCCTAAAAGGTATAAACCTTTATAATGCGTTGACAGACAATTTTGAGCGGATAAATAAAGATACCGGAGAAGGAGAAATCGTACAAAACACATTAAACTGTGACTTCGTAAACTGTCTGCTGACCGATGGTGATATTATCTGGGTAGGCACCGAAGTGGGAGGTCTGAACAAGATGAGCCGCCGGATGCTGTTCGTACAAAACTATTATCATACTCCCGCCATTCCCGGAAGTCTTTCCCAAAATCCCGTCAATGCCATTTATGAAGACCCGTCGGGTGTTTTATGGGTAGGAACCGTAGAAGGAGGTTTGAACCGGCGGGCTCCCGGCAGCAACACTTTTGAGCACTATACTACCGATGCACCCGCCCACCTAAGCCATAATACCGTCAGTTGCTTTACCAGCGATAACGATGGAAGACTTTGGATGGGAACTTGGGGAGGAGGCATAGGATGGATAGACATGAAAAATCCGCAGAACAAACAATTCCACCACATAGAAATACCCGAATACGGAGACTTCTCATGGGGATGGCCGGAAGTATCTGCTATGACCACTTGAATAATGCCATCTGGGTGGGAACCAGTACCAATATCTATGTTTACGACTTGAAAACACAAACGCTCACCGAACCATTCAAGGGTATGAACCTAGGTGGAATTGAAGGCTGTACAGGATACTATATAGATAAGGATAACCACCTGTGGCTGGGACTTACAGAAGGACTTTGCCGAATAGATTTAAGCAGTTTGAAAACCCCTAGACTGATTTATCAACTCTGGAGGATCAAGCTAGACGAACCGGAGTCAAAGTTAAAGGAAAGGGTAACCTACATCACCCAGTCTAAAGACGGAACCCTTTGGATAGGCAGCAACGGATATGGTTTCTACAAATCCTCACCAACAGAAAACGGAGAATATACCTTCCGCTCCTTCACCACCGAAGACGGACTGATAAACAACAGTGTCCGCTGCATATCGGAAGATAAAGAAGGGTATCTTTGGATTACCACCACCAACGGACTCTCCCGCTTCAATCCTAACAACAACAGCTTCTTCAACTATACCGGAAAGACGGGCTATTATCCAACCAGTTCTATTGGAACGCAATATGCCGTGCCGCCAATGGAGATTTATATATAGGAAGTACCAAAGGACTGTCTGTGGTCAAGCCGGTCATAGATATAAACCCGAAGGAAGCTGTTCCCTTGGCGTTTACCCATGTCCGTGTGGCAAATAAAGAGCGATTGTACACAAACGGTACCTTACAGTTACACGAACGCGACAAATCTCTCTATATTGAATTTGCCGCATTGGATTATGATGCATCGACATTTGCCAATTATTATTACCGCTTGAAAGGATTTGACGACAAATGGATAAAAGTACCGGCCAACAGACGACAAGCCGCCTATACCAATCTGCGTCCCGGCAACTATACTTCGAACTGCGTTATGCACCCGACGGCAAACAATGGCTGGAAGAAATGGCAGAACTCCACATTGCCGTATCACCTTATTTCTATAAAACCATCTGGTTCATTCTGTCCATATTGGTTCTTCTATCTTTCCTTATATATAAGGTATTATCATGGAGGCTTCGTTCGTTAAAAGAACAACAAGAAATACTCCACATCAAAGTAGAGGAACGTACCCGTGAACTGGAAGAACAGAAAAAACTGCTTTCCACTCAGGCAAGCGAGCTCTATCGTCAAAACCAACTATTAAAACAGCAAAACGAAAAAATAACCAAACAAAAAGGGCAACTGATCCAAATGTCAAAGAAAGTACAGGAATTGACGGTTGACAAACTCGCCTTCTTCACCAATATCACCCATGAATTCCGTACTCCGTTGACATTAATCGTAGGACCTATAGAAAGGGCATTGAAACTAAGCTACAATCCTCAAGTCATTGAACAATTACATTTTGTGGAGCGCAACTCAAAATATCTGCTCTCACTGGTCAACCAATTAATGGACTTCCGCAAAGTAGAATCAGGGAAAATGGAAATTGTCCGCAACCCGGGCAACTTTGCCAAGTTACTCAATGAACTGCTGGTTCCCTTCGACGCATATGCATCCGAAAGAGGAATAACCATCGAACGTCGTTTCCACCTTCCTTCATGTGAAATCATGTACGATGAGGATGCCATGCATAAAGTGATTGTCAATTTGATAGGAAATGCTTTGAAATTTACCCCCAAAGGAGGACAAATTACCATCTATGCCACCCCCTTCCGCCAGGAAGAGCAGGAAAAGTTGTTCATCTGTATCCGGGATACAGGACCAGGACTTCCCGAAGAAGAGATAGACAAAGTATTCAACCGCTTCTACCAATCACAAAATAAGACGCATTCCTCTATCAACGGACAAAGCGGGACTGGAATCGGTCTCTATCTATGCAAACGAATTGTCCAGTTGCATGGAGGTTCAATTTGTGCCAAGAATAATCAGAGCAAAGGATGTTCTTTCCGTATTTTACTTCCTTTGCAATATGCCGATGCGGACAGTCTGCCCACACCAACAGAGCAAGTTAAAGAACCGGTCGACTCTCCGATGACATTGCAACCTGCCACCAATGGAAAACTGACGATTCTGGTAGTAGAAGACAACAAAGATATGCGCGACTATATCCGTTCCATCCTGACCGAATATTATAACGTACTTGAAGCATCCCAAGGTGAAGAAGCATTGACTGTGCTCCAATCCCAAAACGTGGATTTTATTGTTAGCGACCTGATGATGCCTGTCATGGATGGCATGGAACTGTCCCGCCGGGTAAAATCCAATTTCGCCATCTCACATATCCCCTTCCTGATGCTCACAGCCAAAACATCCAACGAATCGCGCATTGAAAGTTTCCGTATAGGTGTAGACGAGTACCTTTTAAAACCATTTGATGACACTTTGCTGCTGGCCCGGATATCCAATATACTGGAAAACCGCAAACGTTTCCAACAAAAGTTCTCATACAGTATGGACGTGGATGCACTGAATATCGAAAAAGAATCCAGTGACAAGAAATTCCTGGACAAGGCGATGCAGATTGTGAAAGAAAACTATAAGAACTCCTATTACGAAATAAGCGATTTCATCGAAGCAATGGGGGTAAGCAAAAGTTTGATGAACAAAAAAATGCAAAATCTGACGGGACAGTCTGCCGGACAATTCATGCGTAACTACCGGCTGAATCTTGCGCGGGAACTTATTATCCGTAACCGGCTGACGCACAATATGAATATATCTGAGATAGCATACGAAGTAGGATTCAATGATCCCAAATACTTCACACGCTGCTTTACAAAACATTTCGGAACAACACCCAGTTCGATGATGGAGAATGGAACCGACTGACTTATTCCAGAGCGTAAAATGAACGGATTGTATACCATAAATGCTCCGTTTTTCTACGCTCTCGCCTCGCTAAATAAATTATCTTTGCTCTACATTATAATAGCATATTTAATACCCATGAAAAAACAATTTATGACTTGGCTGCTTGCCATCACTACAATGTCAGCTTTTGCCCAACAAGCTACAGTTACAGGACCCGACTCCTTTTTAAGAGTAAATGTATCCGTAAAACAAGGCATCCCCGTTTATTCCGTCACCTATAAGGACAGAACCATCCTGGAAGATTCACCTTTAGGTTTCATTGCCAATGTGGGGGACTTCAGCCGGGATATGACTTTCACCGGACAAAAAGAGAATAAAATAGATAAAACCTATACACAAGACCGTATCAAACAATCACAAATTCATTATCAAGCCAATGAACTTACATGCACCTTTACCAATAAAGAAAAGAAAAATATAAATATAATATTCCGCGTAAGCAACAACGATATTGCTTTCCGCTACGAAATGCCCAAATATGGCGATACAGGAAGCATAGTGATAGAAAAAGAAACGACAGGTTTTGACTTCCCATCCTTCACCACTACTTTCCTGTGCCCGCAAAGTGACGCATGATAGGTTGGAAACGCACCAAACCCAGCTATGAGGAAGAATATAAGGCTGACGCTCCTATGAATGTACGTTCACAATATGGGCACGGTTACACATTTCCTTGTCTGTTCCATGTAGGAGAAAATGGCTGGGCACTTATCAGTGAAACCGGAGTAGACAGCAAATACTGTGGCTCACACTTAAGCGATGCTACTGCCGACGGACTTTATACCATCGCTTTCCCCATGCCCGAAGAAAACAACGGTAACGGCACGGCATCTCCCGGCCTTGCATTGCCCGGTTCCACTCCCTGGCGTACTATTACTGTAGGCGAAAACCTAAAGCCGATTGTAGAGACAACGATTCCATGGGATGTCGTGGAACCTCTTTACCCAACGGAGCATACATACAAAATGGGACGCGGAACCTGGAGCTGGATACTTTGGCAAGATGGCAGCATCAATTTCGACGATCAGAAAAAATATGTAGATCTTGCTGCCGCCATGGGATATGAATATGTATTGATAGACAACTGGTGGGATACCAACATCGGCCGTGAACGTATGAAAGACTTCATAGACTATGCACACAGTAAAAATGTAGATGTATTTTTATGGTATAGTTCCAGCGGCTACTGGAATGATATAGTGCAAGGTCCTACCAATTACATGGACAATCCCATTATCCGTAAAAAGGAAATGAAATGGCTGCATAATATAGGAGTAAAAGGAATCAAAGTAGACTTCTTCGGAGGTGACAAGCAGGAAACCATGCGTCTGTACGAAGCCATCCTGAGCGATGCGGATGATCATGGACTGATGGTCATTTTCCACGGCTGTACCTCCTCGCGGATGGGAGCGTATGTATCCTAATTATGTAGGAAGTGAAGCCGTGCTCGCATCGGAAAACCTGATTTTCCAACAACATTTTTGCGATGAAGAAGCATTTAATGCCTGTCTACATCCATTTATCCGCAACACCATCGGTTGCATGGAGTTTGGTGGCACATTCCTCAACAAACGCCTCAACCGCAACAATGACGGCGGAAGCATACGCAAGACCACTGATGTATTCCAACTGGCAACAGCCGTTTTATTCCAAAATCCTATTCAGAATTTTGCGTTGGCGCCTAATAACCTGACCGATGCCCCTCAAGTTTGTTTGGATTTCATGAAGCAAGTTCCCACCACATGGGACGAAACAAGATTCATTGACGGCTATCCGGGCAAATACGTAGTCTGGCACGCCGGCATGCCGATCAATGGTATATAGCCGGAATCAATGCACAAAAAGAACCGCTGAAATTAAAGTTGAACCTTCCCATGTGTACTAAAGGAGATAAAGTGATGCTTTATCAGGACGATAAAAAACTAAATCCTCACGCTGAAGAGATAACATTAAAAAGAATGATGAAGTCAGCATTACGATGCAGGCGGAAGGAGGATTTTTACTTGTGAAATAATTCCTTTCAGAGAATTGTATTTTATCCCTCATGTAGCCGGACAGTCCTTCACCAGGTTGTCCGGCTACATGACTTTATATAAAAAAAGCCTTCTCCTAAGCCTATCTCACCACCTCCAAAAGACGCAAACTATAAGCGGAATAAATACATTTTTTCCCATTATTCATTCGTCCACCCTATAAAACCGTTTGTCCACCCCTGTTTACGGCATAAATTTTACTTTTGTCATGCAATCGGTACTCAACTTTCGGAAGAGACCCCTGCTTTTAAAATTTAATCCTAATCTTAAATATTATGAAGAATAGCTCCAGCATATTTATAAACTCTGTGGTTTGTCTACCTAGAGTATTCAACATTGGATTGTACAATAATCCAACATCTCAATTCAATATATCAGCAACAATTTAATCTACTAATTTAATACTTAAAAAAATGAGGAAACATTTATTATTTTCCGTAATGCTTAGTCTGTGTGCTATGGGTGGCATGATGGTGTATTCCACACCTGTTATGGCTACCGTGGCGCAATCTCCGACTATCAAGTTCGCGGTCAAGTTATCGATGAACAAGGTGAACCCCTCACAGGAGCTACCGTCAGAATCAAAGACGGACAAGGCGGAACCATTACTGATGTGGACGGAAACTTCCAATTGGAGGTTGCCGGTAACGCTATCCTTTCGATAAGCTATGTAGCTACAAGGATCGTGAAGTAGCTGTTCGTAACCGTGCCATTATTGAATCCATCCAATTGCAACCCGACAATCAGATGCTTGAGCAGGTAGTTGTCATCGGTTATGGTACACAGAAGAAATCCGACTTGACTGGTTCCGTAGCCGTAGTAGATGCGGAAGCCCTGAAACAGACATCCCATTCCAATATCTCCACCATGCTAGAAGGTAAAGTATCAGGCGTACAAGTCACTTCTGACGGACAACCCGGTGCCGACCCTACTGTCCGCATCCGTGGTGTCGGATCTTTCGGTGACACTTCTCCTCTTTATGTTATCGATGGTGTTCCTATGGGTACCTCCATCCGCGATTTCTCTTCAAACGATATTGAAACCATCCAAATCCTAAAGGACGCATCAGCCGCTGCCATCTACGGTTCGCGCGCCGCCAACGGTGTGGTCATCATCACTACCAAACGCGGTCAGAAAGACCAACCGCTGAAAGTAGACTACAATGGCTACGTGGTATGGACTATATCCCCAGTAATGTCTATGATGTAATGGATGCCGACCAATACAGCCAATACATCGGTCAGGCATGTACCAACTCCAACACTCCGCTGCCCGGCGGTTACAAGCTGGACAGTACCACCGGAAAATATCATTTCCAGGACAACACCAATACCAACTGGTTTAAAGAAGTATTCAAAACAGGTATCCGTCAGAATCACAATGTGAATCTCTCCGGTGGTGGCGCCCACAACACCTATAATGTTTCATTAGACTACTACAACCAGAAAGGAACACTGGAAGGCGCCGGTCCTAATTACGAACGTTACACGGCACGTGTCAACAACACGATGGACACCAAATTCATCAAGTTCCATACCAGCCTTGTCTACTCTCACTCCGATCAAGACAACATGGGGTTGTCAAACGCTTCCGAATACGTTCAAGTCTGTATGGCGACGTAACCAATGTGCTGCGTGGTACTTTGCTGATGCAGCCCACCATCAAAGCCTATGACAACTCTACTTGGGTACTTGACAATCTGGTAGGTATCGCCAATAACTTCAACTATGACTCTTACGGCTATGGTGTTTACTACGATACTGTACATGGTGACATTTCGGCTTCCAACCCCTTGCTGGTCAACAATCTGCTGAAGCGCAACACCCGCGTGGACCGCTTCGTAGGAACAGCTTCCGCCGATGTAGATCTCCTGAAGATGATTGGCGTTGACAGCAAGAATCACAAGCTCAACTATAAAGTCAATCTCTCTTACAGCAAAACCCATTGCAAGGACTTCACCTGGATTCCCGCATGGGTACAGAGCAATCGTGTCTATCTGGCCAAGAGCAACGAACGCCTCACCAAGCTAGCCGTTCTTATGCCGATGCTTTGATTGAAAACGTGCTGACTTATGATGCCACCGTCGGCAAACACCATTTTAACTTGGTAGCCGGCCAGACTTACGAAGAAGAAAACACCGACCTGTTGACAGGCTGGGGCGTCAACTTCACCGAGCCTTACTTCCTGCAACTTCAGAATGCCGCCAACACTTATGCCGAAAGCTTCGAATACAAACACACCATCCTCTCTTACATCGGGCGTATCAACTACAACTACGATGACCGTTACCTGTTCTCGGCAACCGTGCGCCGCGACGGCAGTTCCCGCTTGTCCAAGAATATCCGTTGGGGTACTTTCCCCTCCGTATCTTTAGGATGGCGTTTTGACAAGGAAACTTTTTTCCCCTTCAACAGAAACATTGTCAACATGTTCAAGGTACGCGCCAGCTATGGTGAACTCGGTAACGAAAACATCGGTGAATACATGTATCAGGCTGTAATGGCACGTAACAACATGACTTATAGCTTTGGTAACACACCCATCACCGGTTCTGCCATTTCTACTTTCGTAGACAATAACCTTTCTTGGGAAAAGAAGAAAAGCTACAACGTAGGTATCGACCTCGCCTTCTTCAACAACCGTTTGGAATTCACCGCTGAATGGTACAAAAATACCAGTGAAGACCTGCTGTATGCCGTTCCAGTTCCTGAGCAAGCCGGCGTATCCAACACCACTGTAACGATGAACGCCGCCTCGATGAATAACTCAGGTTTTGAATTTACGACTACCTACCGCAACCGCGACCACGACTTCAAATATGAAGTGTCAGCCAACTTGAGCACCATCCGTAACCGCGTAACCTCATTGGGCTTCGGTACCGATTCATATATATCCGGTGCCTACATCACCAACGTAGGTGAAGAAATCGGTAAGTTCTACGGATGGGTTTATGACGCATCGCCCGCACACAAGCCGACCTGGACAACCATGCCACACAAGAAGGTGCCCAGATTGGTGACTGCCTCTATAAGGACGTAAGCGGTCCCGACGGAAAGCCCGATGGAAAGGTGGATGCCTATGACCAAGTAGTACTGGGCAGCGGTATGCCTAAGATCAACTTCGGTTTGAACGCCCGCTTTGAATACAAACGTTTCGATCTGAGCATCGCTACGTTCGGTGCACTCAACTATCACGTAAGCGATGATATCCACAACTCTCTGAACTCCTGCTACGGCTGGGGCAACAAAGATGTAGCCATGCTTGACGCGAACCGTTTCAGTGAAGACGGCAGTACCTATCTTTCCAACGTGCCACGTACCTATGTTACCAACAGTGCCAGCTTGGCCTGGAATGATCTCTTCAGCGATCGCAAAATTCAGAACGCAGCTTATTGGAAAATTGCCAATATAGAATTGGGCTACAACTTCCCCAACGAATGGTTTGGCAAATACATATCCGACGTACGTCTCTATGTGTCAGCACAGAATTTACACACATTCACCGGGTACAAAGGTTATAATGTAGACTATGCAGGAGGTACCTTCACACCGGGATATAACTTCTGTTCTTATCCTACCGCACGTACCTTCATGTGTGGTGTTCATTTCACTTTCTAATCACTAAAAACATAACAATATGAAACTCAATAAATATGCATTGGCTCTCATTTTGGGATTAGGCACATTGGCTTCTTGCAATGATAATTTGGAGCTGTTGAATCCCAACCAGCAAACCTCAAATACATTCGGCTTCAATGCCGATGATTTGGAAGAGAGCGTTATTGCCGCCTATAACCATATCCGTATGGAAGGTTCTTACGCCCGTGTAGGCTACACCATCGACGTGTGTCGTGGTGATGAAGCATGGAACTCATCACAAGTATGGTATCTGCCTTTCGATGACCTGAATGCGGAAGTAACCTCGGACATCACGTGGTGGCCCTGGCGCGAATGGTACTATACCATTAATGTATGTAATTTTGCCATTTCCCGTTGCGATGAAGACAACAGCCAACTTTCCGAGAAAATGAAACGCATCAAAGGACAAGTACTCTTCCTGCGTGGCCTGTCATACTACAATCTGGTTGGTTATTACCAGAACCCACCCCTCATCACAGATTATGCTACCTATTCTTCATTGGATGGACTTTATACCGGCAACAGCACATACGATGCCGTACTCGACCAAGTGGAAAGTGACTTCAAAGAATCCATGGAATTGTTACCTTCACGAGATCAAGGTGGTGAATGGGAAAAAGGACGTGCCACCTGCGGTGCCGCAGCCGGCTACTATGCCCGTGCGCTCATGACACGCCATAAATTCAAAGATGCCCTTACTGTGCTGAAAGACATTATCGGCAAGAAATATGGTACTTATGAACTGATGGATAACTATGGCGACAACTTTCGTGAAGGTCCTGCCTATGAGAACAACAAAGAAAGCCTTTTCGAAGTGCAATTCCTCGACTTGGAATCACAAGGAACCGATGACGAGTGGACTCCGGTGAACACCAGTCCGAATGCCACCCAAGGTTCGGCCATCGAGAGTAACTTCGCTCCCGGCAATTATGGTGGTTGGGCAGACATCTCGGCTTCCCCGTGGCTCTACCATCTCTTCAAAGCTGAGCGTACAACTGACGGGAAACTCGACCCACGTCTGTACTGGACCATCGGTACTTATGAATCCGACTGGGAAGATTTCGAGTTTGGTAATGTAGCTTATACGAGCAAACTTACAGCCACCGACAACATCGTAACCAACAACACATACGGTGGTCTGCCCATCGCCAAGTTCACAAACCTTCGTACCGGTCTCTATAGCACGGTTATTACAGGTTTGCACGATGGAATCAACTTGCGTCTGATGCGTTACTCCGATGTGCTGCTCCGCGCCGCCGAATGTGAAAACGAAGTCAACGGCCCCACACAACAGGCCATCGACTGGATTAACGAAGTGCGCAACCGTGCTGACTTGCCCGACCTTGAACTGGCTGACTTCCCTACAGCCGACAAACTCTTCGAGCAGATTGCCAATGTGGAGCGTCCGAAGGAATTCGGGTGCGAGTTCGGACGCGGATTCGACCTTATCCGCTGGGGATTCTTCTATAAAAATGACCGTTTGCAACAACTCAAGGAACACAGCGTCGTACGCCGTTCTTTAATCGGAACCAAGGACCCTGTAAACTACAACGATATCGCAACCGATCCCGAACTGAAAAGTTCTTTCGACACCTACTTACCCGGACACGAATTCCTGCCCATCGTACAGCAGTTGTTGAACAAGAACCCCAATTTGAGTGGTAACTCCGCGAACTTCAGCACAGACAACTCTACTTATTTCAGTGAAAATGGATGGACAGTTCGTCCGGTTGTTGACTTAAGCAAATAAACAAACCTATTAAAATTTAAGACAATGAGAATACTCAGAAAATTAGTATACGTTTGCTGTTCCATCACCTTGGGGTTGATGGCATTGTCAAGCTGCGAGGGTGGCGAATTATATGATGTAAACGCCCCTGACTGGATCTCCGAGAAAGTGGACTCTATAGCAGATTCAAAGAAAGAGCCGGAAGAAGAAGTACTGGAAGGTATGCAAGAAGATGTCTACTCCTTCGGTAACACAGACTACACCTCCGGTTTCTGGACAGCTTTCTCCAAATATTACGTCGTGCCCGACGGCCAGAAATGGCATGGGGTGTTCAATCTCAACATCAATCCCGCCGACAATACCTATTATAAAAACTTCGCCCTTGTCATTACCAATGACGCAGACCGCGGAGATGAAGGATACGCGGAATATGGCGCTTATCGTTTTGACACCACAAACGATACTTTGGCCTATAACTCCCAATGGGGTTCCCATCTTTTTTTCAAATACACATCCAGCACGCTGATGCTGTCACCCGTTGATAATCTGGACGAAACTGTACAGAAATTGGGCGGCAAAGTGACACTCACCGTAGACCGAACCAGTGAAAATGCCTTCTCTATCAAAATCCAGAACACCTCGGCAACCAAAACCTACAAACAGCCGTACAAGTTACCCAATCTGAATATAGACAAGAGCAATACCAACATCCGCTGTTTCCTAGTACCTGAAGGCTCTTATATCAACTTCTTACAATCAAACATCATTCCTATCGGTGGCCTTACTTCTGCCGAGGACAAGAATCCGCTCTCGATGGTACTGCAAAATGTACCCGATCAGGTCAATGCCGGCACTTCACTCGAAGAAGCCGTGGTCGGTATTACTGCCGTCGTCAGCTTCGAAGAAGGGGTGACTAAGACCGTAACCGCCGAAGAACTCCAGTTCACCGCCATCCCCAATATGGAAGAACTGGGTACGAAGACACTGGTAGCCATCTATAACAAGACCTTCAAGGGTGAGAATTGCAACTTGCCGGTGGTAGCCAATGCTACGTTTGAAGTAGTGGAAAAGATTGTATCCATCCAAGTGACGGCTCAACCTACACATACACAATATTACTATTATACTTCGGCTGCAACCGAGGCGATGACGGATCGTACGCTGGCATTCCTTCCGGAAGGATTGAAAGTAACGGCTACTTATGCCGACGGAAGCACCCAAATTATTGACAACACAAAACTCAGTTTCTCTGCCATTGTCGCCAAAGCCGGTACACAGACCGTAACCATTACTGCCGATGAAGCTACCGCTACCGTAGCAGTTAAAGTGGCCGAATCAACAGTTTCCACTGTTAGCAACTCTGCAGACATTCTGGGAACCGAAGACAATACAACGGAGTGGTGGACTGTCTTTTCTGACAATTTCAACGTGCCGGCAGGTGAAACCAGATCCATCAGCTTCACCAATTACACCAGCCAAGCTAATAACTGGAGCAACTTCGCTATCGTTCTCCGCAAAGCCGATCTTGCCGAATATGCAGTGGTACGCGCCGACAACTATGGATGGGGTGCAGGATACGATGGAAATGCCAGCCTCGTTCACAACGGTACACAAGGCGACTGGGCTACTTGGCTTGCCGATATGAACGGAGCCAAAGTCACCGTCTACGTGACCAATTGCGGCAATGGTACAACCGACATTCAGGCGGTAATGGAAGGCACTTCAGGTACCTCCTATGCCCAATACTATTTAGGGATCAACAAAGTAGATATGAACGACTTGAACTTCGCTTTAACGATTGAAGGCGGACATCTCGTCTTCTAAGCCGAATCAGTAATCACACAAACCATGCCGTTTTCCTCAGGAACCAGAAGAAGCGGCATGGCCTTTAAACTATCAACAGATGAAAAAACTATTATCCCTGTGGATGTTCTTACCAATATTCCTTGTTTTAGCCGCTTGTTCTGACAACAGCGAAGATATAGACCGCTATTATGCAACTGTAAGTACTCCGAAAGTAACTACAACCACACCCACCTCATTGACCGTCACCGCGTCGGTTACGGGTGATCTGAACCAAATAGTCAAGAAAGGCTTCTGTTACAGTACAGCAACTTCCACACCGACTATCAAAGACCACGTGGTGAATGCCGATGAGAATTTCAGCGCCACCCTCTCAACCTTGACCACCGGTACCTCTTACTATATCCGTGCATACGTCTACTGTGACAGCCGCTATGTCTATTCTGAGGTGATCACGGCCACCACAGAAAGCTTAAGCTTAGACGATGAACTCAAGAATTATGTGGCCCCCACCTACGCCGATGACTATACCTCGATAAGTGACTGGAGCAAACGCTCTCAATGGAATCTTGCCAACGTACACGACCCCTCGGTGGTATTGGCCGAAGATGGTTATTATTACATGTATCAGACAGATGCTTCCTATGGAAACGCCCACACGGCAGGCGGGCACTTCCACAGTCGTCGTTCCAAAGACCTTGTCAACTGGGAATACCTCGCGGTACAATGAAGAACCTGCGAATGGGTAGTACCTAGCTCAATGAAATACGCAAAGAAATGGGACTTGCCGAAATCAATCCTAATGTTAATGACTTCGGCTATTGGGCTCCCGTAGTACGCAAGGTAAAGAACGGCCTCTATCGCATGTACTATTCCATTGTCTGCCCCGCACACTCAACGGTGCCAACACCTGGTCGGAGCGCGCCTTTATCGGCCTGATGGAAAACAACGACCCCGCCAACAACAACGGCTGGGTGGACAAAGGCTACGTCATCACCAATGCTTCTGACAAAGGACTTAACTTCAACATAAAGCCAAATGACTGGGCCAATTGCTACTACAAATGGAATGCCATCGACCCCTCTTACATCATCACGCCCGAAGGCGAACACTGGTTGGTCTACGGTTCATGCATAGCGGCATAGCTGCTCTCAAACTCAATGGCGAGACAGGCAAGCCTGCCGAAACTTTGGGCCAGCCTTGGGCTACAGGCCAAGCACCTGCTGAGTATGGTCAGTTAATCGCCACCCGCCAGACAGGTAACCGCTGGCAAGCCAGTGAAGGTCCAGAAATTATTTACCGTGATGGCTACTACTACCTCTTCCTGGCCTACGACGCCCTTGACGTGCCCTACAACACCCGTGTAGTCCGTTCGAAGAGCATCACTGGTCCCTACGTAGGCATTGACGGCAAAGACGTGACCGCCGGTGCCGATGCACTGCCCATAGTGACCCATCCCTATAAATTCAGCAAAGGCTACGGCTGGGTAGGCATCGCCCACTGTGCTATCTTCGATGATGGCAAAGACAACTGGTTCTACGTCTCACAAGGTCGCATGCCTAAGGATGTTCCGGGCATCAACGCCAGTAACGCCATCATGATGGGACATCTACGCAGCATCCGCTGGACGAAAAACGGTTGGCCTCTCGTAATGCCCGAACGTTACGGAGCCGTTCCCAAAGTAGCCATCACCGAAGAAGAATTGCCCGGCAATTGGGAACACATCGACCTTACATACAAATATGGAGAGCAGAGAACTTCAGCAACAATGACCCTCGCCGCCGACCACACTATCACCGAAGGTACCTGGAAAGGCAGTATGTGGAGCTATGACGCCGGCCAACAGATTCTGACTGTTAACGGAGTGGAACTTTATCTGCAACGCGAAACCGACTGGGAAGCCAGTCCGCGCACCCATACCATCGTCTATGCCGGCTATGCCAACAACAAGACGTATTGGGGAAAGAAGTCCAAATAAACATTCCCGCTCCGCACGCAAACTTCATATAGAAACAGGACCACTGCCCCTCAAAACAACACCAATGTTTATGGGGCAGTGGTCCTGTTTTACAAGTCAATAGCAGAAATTAAAGATCATTAAACAGATACAAGAGAAACCTATTTCATGAAAAGGAAAAAGAGTTAGGTTCCCTAATCTCCATACAAAAAATCATTATTTTGTTCTTTTACGTTCAAAGACAACCTTTTATCCTAATTCTTACTTTTATTTATCACCATAAATCTCTATTCCTTAAACCAACAAACATCATTTGTAGACAAACAGAGGACACCAGCATCAGATTTTTTGTTAATTATTAGCCAAATACACACTTTAATTTATAACTTTGCAATTCTAATAGAATGAATTATGGAAAATAAACTAACCATTTACAATACATTAAGCCGTCAAAAGGAACTTTTCGTTCCCTTGCATGCCCCTCATGTAGGTATGTATGTATGCGGTCCTACCGTATATGGCGACGCCCATTTAGGACACGCACGTCCCGCCATCACGTTCGATATCCTGTTCCGTTATCTTACCCATCTGGGATACAAGGTACGTTATGTCCGTAACATTACCGATGTCGGTCATCTGGAACACGATGCAGACGAAGGTGAAGATAAAATCGCCAAAAAGGCCCGTTTGGAACAATTGGAACCCATGGAAGTAGTACAATATTACCTCAATCGCTACCACAAGGCAATGGAAGCCTTGAATGTACTTCCACCCAGTATCGAGCCACATGCATCAGGTCATATCATTGAACAGATAGACTGGTAGAAGAAATTCTGAAAAACGGCTATGCTTATGAAAGTGAAGGTTCCGTTTATTTCGATGTAGCAAAATACAACAAAGACCATCATTACGGCAAACTGTCCGGCCGTAACCTGGACGATGTGCTGAACACCACCCGCGAACTGGACGGTCAAAGCGAGAAGCGTAATCCTGCCGATTTCGCTCTGTGGAAATGTGCACAACCCGAACATATCATGCGCTGGTCAAGCCCGTGGAGTAACGGTTTTCCCGGTTGGCATTGTGAATGTACCGCAATGGGCAAAAAATATTTGGGCGAGCATTTCGATATTCATGGAGGGGGAATGGACTTAATTTTCCCACACCACGAATGTGAGATCGCACAAAGCGTGGCTTCACAAGGAGATGACATGGTTCACTATTGGATGCACAACAACATGATTACCATTAATGGGCAGAAGATGGGAAAATCATACGGCAACTTTATTAACTTGGATGAGTTCTTTCACGGTACTCACAAGTTACTGACACAAGCCTACAGCCCCATGACCATCCGTTTCTTCATCCTTCAGGCACATTACCGCAGTACAGTGGACTTCAGTAACGAAGCATTACAAGCAGCCGAAAAAGGATTGGAACGACTGACAGAAGCTGTAAAAGGTCTTGAACGCATCACCCCAAGCGCACAAACCACCGGCATAGAAGGCGTAAAAGACTTACGTGAAAAATGCTATACAGCCATGAACGATGACCTGAACTCACCGATTGTCATCGCCCATCTGTTTGACGGCGCCCGTATGATCAACACAGTGCTTGATAAAAAAGCGACCCTTTCCGCCGAAGATCTGGAAGAGCTGAAAAGTGTGTTCCATCTCTTTATGTATGAAATCCTGGGTATAAAAGAAGAAGCCGCCAATAACGAGGCACGTGAAGAGGCATATGGCAAAGTAGTAGATATGCTGCTGGAACAACGTATGAAAGCCAAAGCCAATAAAGACTGGGCTACAAGTGATAAAATCCGTGATGAGCTAGCCGCTCTTGGCTTTGAAGTGAAAGATACCAAAGATGGTTTCACATGGAGACTGAATAAATAGAATACGTAGAGCGGTACTATATTTTTTCACCACAGACTATACAGATTCACACAGATTATCCAACCTAACAATCAATGATTTAAGAAGCATCTGCGTTTATTTGTATAATCTGTGGTGAACCTTTCAGATAACCATCAAAACTGAAAAATCTCCCTTCGGATGGTAATACTTATTTTTAAATAACTATTTTTGCAGAAATTATACAAAACTGCTTATCACACCAATCCAATGCTAGCTGAGAATAAGATAACTTTAGCGTCCCTGTATAAGATTTTGTTTGAAGAAGAGCCACTGACACTCTCCGACCCATGTATGCAAAATTGGAAGAGAGTTTCAATTTTCTAAAAACATTCTCCAACGACAAGATCATCTATGGCATCAATACCGGCTTTGGACCGATGGCCCAATACCGTATTGAAGATGAATCCTTGTCACAATTACAGTATAATATCATCCGCAGCCATGCCACCGGAGCAGGGCACCCCCTTCCGGAACTCTATGTCAAAGCTGCCATGATAGCGCGTCTCTATACTTTTCTGCAAGGAAAATCCGGCATACATAAAGAACTGGCATTGCTCATTACCGAGTTTATCAACCGGGGGATTACTCCATACGTACCCGAACACGGCAGTGTAGGGGCCAGTGGCGATTTGGTACAGCTTGCCCATATCGCCCTCACCCTGATTGGAGAAGGAGAGGTCTTTTACCAAGGCAAGAAAAGAGATACGGCATCCGTTTTGGCGGAAAACGGATTGCAACCCTTCAAAATGCATATCCGCGAAGGGCTTTCAGTGACCAACGGCACTTCGGTAATGACAGGTATAGGCATTGTCAACCTGATTTATGCCCGCCAACTGATGCATTGGGCAGTAGGCGCATCGGTCATGATGAATGAAATTGCCGCCTCGTACGATGATTTCATGTCTGAACCGCTGAACGAAGCCAAACGGCATGAAGGACAGCAAGAGATAGCCCGCATGATGCGCCAATGGGTGGAAGGCAGCCAATGTGTACGCAAAAGAGAGAATGAACTTACAACGGAAAACACGAAGAGAAAATCTTCACCCATAAGGTTCAACCTATTATTCGTTGCGCTGCATCCCACAGATTCTAGGACCGGTTTATGATGAATTGCTCAATGCCGAAAAAGTATTGATAAACGAAATAAATTCAGCCTGTGACAACCCGATAGTGGACCCCGACACGCAAAACGTGTATCATGGCGGTAATTTTCACGGAGATTACGTTTCTTTTGAAATGGATAAACTGAAAATAGCGGTCACCAAACTGGCCATGCTTGCCGAACGGCAGATCAATTACTTGTTTCACGACCGCATCAACGGCATTCTCCCCCCTTTGTCAATATGGGAGTGCTGGGATTGAACTATGGTTTGCAGGCGTCACAATTTACCGCGACTTCTACCACAGCGGAGTGCCAGACTTTGTCCAATCCGATGTATGTGCATAGCATCCCCAACAACAATGACAATCAGGATATTGTAAGCATGGGAACCAATTCCGCACTGCTGGCAAAAACAGTCATAGAAAATGCTTATCAGGTGATGGCTATCCTGATGATGGGTATTGTACAAGCTGTAGACTGTTTGGAAATAGCCGATCGCTAAGCCCCCGGTCACAACAAGTATATAAAGAGATACGAGCATTTTTTCCTGTGTTCCGGGAAGATACGCCTAAATATAAAGAGATAGAAAGAATGATGGTATATCTTAAAAAAGGGAGGTTTCAAGAAAAATGAAATACGCATTAGTAACAGGAGGAAGCCGGGGAATCGGACGAGCCATTTGTCTGAAACTGGCCGAAATGGGATATCATATACTGATAAACTACCAAAGCAACGATACGGAAGCTGAAGCCACCCTGCAACAAATACGGGAACAAGGCTCGGATGGCGAACTGATGAAATTTGACGTGACAGATGCAGCAGCCACACACGCCGCACTGAACGGATGGATAAAACAGCATCCCGATACTTACATTGAGGTACTGGTGAACAATGCCGGTATACGCCGTGACAACTTGATGCTGTGGATGGAACAGGAAGAATGGAGCCGGGTACTGGATATCAGTCTGAACGGTTTCTTTAACGTCACCCAACCCTTGCTGAAGAATATGCTGGTAAAGCGATTCGGACGTATTATCAATATCGTTTCCCTGTCGGGCATCAAAGGGATGCCGGGGCAGACCAACTATTCGGCAGCCAAAGGTGGAATCATAGCCGCTACCAAAGCGTTGGCGCAGGAAGTTGCCAAAAAACACGTGACGGTAAATGCCATAGCACCGGGATTTATCCGTACAGATATGACAGACGGAATTGATGAGAACGAGTGGAAAAAACACATCCCGGCAGGACGCTTCGGCGAGCCCGGGGAAGTAGCCGCACTGGTAGGCTTCCTGGCATCCGGGCAAGCTTCCTACATTACCGGAGAAGTAATTTCCATCAATGGAGGATTATATACGTAAGCAAAAGATGAAAAGAGTAGTTATTACAGGAATGGGCATCTATTCGTGCATAGGCAGGAATCAAGAGGAAGTGAAAGAGTCACTGTTTCAAGGAAAGTCAGGCATCGGAATCGCTCCGGCTCGCAAAGAAATGGGCTATTTCTCGGCGTTAACCGGTCTTGTCGAACGTCCCGATTTGAAGAAATTATTGGACCGCAAGAAACGCCATAGCCTTGCCGAGCAGGGAGAATACGCCTATATGGCTACCCTGGAAGCATTCCGGCAAGCCGGATAGAAGAAAAGTTCCTGTTGGAGAACGAAGTCGGAATACTGTATGGCAATGACAGTAGTGCTGCTCCGGTTATTCAAGCAATAGATATTATCCGCGAGAAAAAGAATACGGCATTGGTTGGTTCCGGTTCTATTTTCCAATCCATGAATTCCACCATTACCATGAATCTTTCGGTTATTTTCCATTTAAAAGGAATTAACTTCACTATATCGGGAGCCTGTGCCAGTGGTTCACACGCCATCGGCATGGCTTATCTGCTTATCAAGTCAGGACTTCAGGACTGCATTCTGTGCGGAGGAGCACAGGAAGTGAACCCTTATTCCGTGGGTAGTTTCGACGGGTTGGGAGCCTTCTCCGCCCGGGAAGACGAACCGGAAAAAGCATCCCGTCCATTCGATAAAAACCGTGACGGACTAGTACCTAGCGGCGGAGGCGCCAGTCTGGTGCTGGAAAGTTATGAGTCAGCCGTAAAGCGCGGAGCGACTATCCTGGCAGAAGTCATAGGATACGGCTTTTCATCCAACGGAGATCACATTTCCGTACCAATGTGGATGGCCCCAGACGCTCTTTGCAGATGGCAGTCAAGGATGCGGGTATTCCTTTGGAAGAGATTGCATACATCAATGCACATGCCACATCCACTCCTGTAGGTGATTTGAACGAGGCAAAAGCCATAGCGGAAGTATTCGGGAGCCATCATCCCTACGTCACATCCACCAAATCACAGACCGGACATGAGATGTGGATGGCAGGAGCCAGTGAAGTCATTTACTCCACTTTGATGATGAACAACGGCTTCATCGCACCCAACCTCAATTTTGAGGAGCCCGATGAAGCCTCTGCCCTGCTGAATATCCCTTCCCGAAGGGTAGAAACGGAATTTGACACATTCTTGTCCAACTCATTCGGATTCGGAGGAACCAATTCCTCACTGATTATCCGCAAATTCAAAGAAAACAATTAATTTAAACCAATATATAAATTTATGACCAACGAAGAAATCATCGAAAAGATCAGAACCACCCTGGCCGAAGAATTTGAGATTGATGTAGAACAGATCCAACCGGACGCACCTTTGATGCAAACCTTGGAATTGGATAGCCTTGACCTGGTGGATATGGTAGTACTGATTGACAAGAATTTCGGTTTCACCGTTACAGCCAAAGATTTTGCCGGTATCAAAACCTTCCAGGATTTCTATAATCTGGTAATTTCAC
>ENA-OQDW01000036-OQDW01000036.1-human-gut-metagenome-genome-assembly--contig:-NODE-36-length-45057-cov-3.235055_pt1 | contig 45057 bp, 44 predicted proteins | sample MGYA00242784_ERZ504613 | MGnify/ENA primary metagenome ERZ504613 (study PRJEB26092, sample SAMD00036330) | human gut metagenome | host: Homo sapiens | study: EMG produced TPA metagenomics assembly of...
AAGAAGCAAGGACGTTGCTCCTTGTGTACTTTGAAGGCACTGGTTCATACTGTCCATATTTTTTCGGACAGCTTCTGCCCTGTTTTGTACCTCTTTCAAACTGAGATGTAACTGTTCCAACTGCTGCCCGCATTCCTGTTTATTTTCTGCAAGCTTCTTAAGTTCTACGCACAATTCATGCTCTTTCTTCTCTAATTTTTCTTGATAGCTGCCACGAACCTGTTCCATCTTTTGAGTATATTCCTGATACATCCGAACGCTATCTGCAAATTCCTGCCTTTTTGTTCGAATCGCTTTTACTTCCTCATAATGACTCAGAAATTGTTTATATATACCTTGATTCGGCAGATAATCTTCTTCCAAATATTTGTGGATATGCTTCATATTCGTGAGGATATTGCTCATATTATTCGCTTTTCCACCTTCAAGTGAAAATACTCCCCAAAACTTTTCTTCTCCCGGAACAGATTCTTTTACCAGTTCCTCTCTTTTCTTCCCGTTCTCATCTTCCAACCACTCTACCGACACCTTCGCATTCGATATCTCACAAAAATAGTCCGCTTCTTTCAGTTCATCGATTAGAAAATTGTCAATCTCCTTACTCAACGGAAGTTCGTTCACAATGTTTTGAACCGCACCATTATTCGAACTTGCAACCACGATATTATTTTCGATAATATGTTCCGGGATCTCTCCAATCGATGCATGATTAAAATAAATTGTTTTCTCTGTTCCTTTGATAAAATGGTCCGAAAGTTTCGCAATACTATACGCCTGCTGTACCACTAACTGCGCAAATATGTCCTTCAAAAGCGTCGTTTTTCCGGTTCCAGGCGGACCGTTGACACTTCTCATCTGATTGTTGTCAAAGCCGATGGATAAGTTTACCGCAACTTGCTGCATCAGAGAAAGCGCATATGTCGTATTGCTTGGAAACCTTCCCAGGGGATAATTCTTCGGCTGCAGAATTTGTTCAAACAGATGCGGATGAAAATTCACTGAATCTTTTTTGCTGTCAAGGTTCATGCGTTCCTTTTTATTTCCATACAAATAAGCATTCAAATTAACCGTTTCGATTTTTTTTGCTTTTTCCAGATCATCGATGAAAAAAGAATGCAGATTCGTCGCTTCAGTCTCGATATTTCCCAGAATCTTCATCCGGCAATTTATTATATCAACCTCATGTTGCAGGAGTTCCTTTTGCATCGCAGCATTAAACTTCGCCGAATCCCCTGCTGTCTCATCAAAATCCTGAGCAAGCTGATTTTTAAAATCTTTCTCAAATTCCCGAAACTCTTTCTCATAGGGAACTTTTTTGAATTTCCGTATGTAAGCACTTTCTGTAAAGAATGTCATATCCTCCAGAAAATTAAGATTCTTATCGAAATACAGCGCGAAACTGAACTTGTCTCCGAAACGAATATCCTCATCCGTCGATTCCAAGCCATACTCTGCATGAAGTATGTCCACAACTTCCTGAAATTTAAAAATATCAAAATAGACAACGACTCCTCCTTTTTGCCGTCGATTCCATTTCTTTTTCTCAATTTTATGCAGAAACAGAGAATAGAAATCCTGTTCCTGCAAATCATTCAGAGTGAGAATAGCCTTATCATTCAAACCGATGTCTCCCTCCGATAAATGTTCCACCATTATCCATGATTCTAAAATCTTATTTTTTTCTATCATTTATGAACAAAACTCCTTCGTATCTGTTTGAACTCTCTATCTATCTTCCGATACGTATTCACGTTTCTTCAAATGTAAAATTATGTCCCACTAACCAAAACTAACAAAGGGACTTAAAGAACCAAGTCAAAGAAAAAGGATTCTTCTATTTCTACGATATCGTCATATCATCCGAAAATGTTCCAGTGCCTCCCTTATAGCCGCTTCTTTCCCTGGCGGACACTTCGGCTGTCTAGAGTTTTCCAATTTTGACAGGTTATAATTTGCCCTCTCAATAATGCCGCATTTCTGCTTCACCTGTGCGATATACAAGTTGCTAACTTTCAATCCGCTTTGCTTCAGAAACATAATCCTTGACTTCCGCATAGATCGCTTTACTCTCCGCCGCCATCAAATCAAGCTCATCCATCTCTAATTCCACATTGATATGCTTCAACTTATTTGATTTAAGTTTGGAAAGCAACACGATACTTTCCACATGCTCCGACCACGCGAACATATCATACCCCCATGCCTCTTCTGCCTTATATCCGTGTTTTGTCAGATACCGCAGGTCTCTCGCCAATGTCTCCGGATTGCAGGAGACGTAGACCACTTTTTCGGTGAAAGGGTTACGACAGAGGACAGAAAGGCTTCATCACTGCCGGCTCTTGGCGGGTCCATGAAGACGATGTCGCTTTTTCGCCTTTTTCGGCCATGGAGACCATGAAGGCGCCGGCGTCGTTCTGGTAGAAGGAGACGTTTTTGATTTGGTTTCGTTTGGCGTTTGTTACGGCATCGCGGACGGCGTCCGGGTTCAGTTCGACGCTGATGACTTCTCTGGCATCGCGGGATGCGATGAGGCCGATGGTTCCGATTCCGCAGTAGGCGTCCATGACGCGTTCGTTTCCGGTGAGACCGGCCAGGGAGATGGCTTTTTCGTACAGGTTTTTCGTCTGAACCGGGTTGACCTGGTAGAAGGACTGCGGGGAGATGCGGAAGGTGCAGCCGCAGAGTTCATCCTCGATGTAACCGCGTCCGAAGAGGACAATGTCGCGTTTTCCGAGTACCATGCTGTCGGTGCGGTCGTTGACGTTCAGTACGATCGTGGTGATCTCCGGGTGGAGTTTGCGCAGGGCCTTTACGAAGTTGTTTTTTGACGGGAAGACTGGTGATACGCAGACGAGGACGACCATGATCTCGCCGGAAGCAAAGCCGGTGCGCACCATGACGTGGCGCAGGAGGCCGTAGCCGCTGTCCTCGTTGTAGATCATGATTTTGAAGCTCTTCAGCAGACTGCGGATATCGCGGATGATGGCATCGGCACGCTGATCCTCGAGCAGGCACTCATCGACCGGAACCACTTTGTGTGTGCCCTTTTCATAAATGCCGGATATGATCGTTCCGTCTTTTTTGCGTGCAAAGGCGGAATTGACTTTATTCCGGTAATGATAAGGATTTTCCATGCCAACCATGCCTTTGACCGGGACGATGCCCTTCAGAGTCTTCTTCAGGAACTGCTCTTTTTTCGCGAGCTGCTCTTCGTAGGAGAGGTTCAGATATGTGCATCCGCCGCATTTTTTCTGATAAGGACATTTCGACGATGATGAACTCTTTTTCTGCTTTCCTTTTTCCGGTGCCACGCTCTTTGTTTTCTCGGTACGAGCGGCTTTCTTTTTATTTTCCCTGTCGAAATACGTCTTTTTTCTTCCGTCAGCTCTTTTATTCTTCTCTCTCGTGTTTTCCACTTTCTCTTACCTTCTTCCTCTATTTCGCAAACCCGCGCAGCAGCGCGATCTCTTTTGCATATCCGTCCAGCTCATTCGGTGTTTCCAGATAGAACGGCAGTCCCGCCAGCGCCGGATGTGTCACAATCCGCTCAAATGCCGCAAGCCCCAGCGATCCCTCGCCGATCTTCTCATGGCGGTCCTTATGGCTCTCAAACGGATTCTTGCTGTCGTTCAGATGAACCGCTTTCAGCTTCGAAAGTCCTACCACGCGGTCGAACCCCTCAAGCACATCATCGAGGTGATCCACAATATCGTATCCCGCATCGTACACATGGCACGTATCCAGGCAGACACCCATGTGGTCTTTTAATTCCACGCGCTCCAGAATCGCCGCCAGCTCCTCAAACGAGCGGCCGACTTCGGTTCCTTTTCCTGCCATCGTCTCAAGCAGCACCGTGGTCGTCTGCTCCGGTTTTAAAATTTCATTCAGCATCTCCGAAATCAGACGGATTCCCTCTTCCGCCCCCTGTCCGGTATGACTGCCCGGGTGGAAATTGTAGCAGTTTCCCGGCGTATACTCCATCCGTTTCAGATCATCCGCCATCGTCATCCATGCAAACTCTCTCGTGTGCGCATCCTTCGAGCACGGATTCAGCGTGTACGGCGCATGTGCCAAAATGCGCTCGATTCCATGCTCCTTACTGTAAGAAAGAAACGCTGCGACATCCGCCTCGTCGATGGCTTTCGCCTTGCTTCCTCTCGGGTTTCTTGTAAAAAACTGAAAGGTATTCGCCCCGATGGACACCGCCTCTTTTCCCATGGCAAGATATCCTTTGGACGATGATAAATGACATCCTATTGTCAGCATAACTTCTATTCTCCTTTATTTCCAAACCACAACTCACCGATTCTCTGCGAGCCGCATTACTTAAAGCACAATTTTCCGGTACGGAATTCCCATCTCCGAGAGTGCTTCCTCCTCCCGCTTCTGACACGTAAAGAGCAGCACCTGCGTCCGGTTTTCCGCCAGCCATTTCAAAGTTTCTTTCAGCCGGTTTTCATCGTAAAACGCAAACGATTCATCGAGAATCACCGGCAGCTCCTCCTCGCCGCAGAGCACATCCATCGCCGCCATGCGGAGCGCAAAGTACGCCTGCTCGATCGTGCCGCGGCTGACCTGTTCAAGCGGCACATATTCGTCTGCGGTGTGAAGGCCGATCCGCAGATTCTCATCCATATTCACCTGCAGATAGCGGCCATTCGTCAGCGATGACAGCGTTTTTGACATCTGCTGTTTTAAGCGGTCGCCGATCCGGCTCTGCATCTGTACGGAGAGACTCTGGATCGTCTCCCCCGCCATGGAAAGCGCATCGAGTTCTTCCTGCAGATGATCTTTTTCCGTCATGGAAATGCAGAGCTCTTCGTATTCACTCTGCAAGTTCGACAGCACCGTCTGTTTCTGCCCCAGCTCCTGCTTCAGGCGGTCCACATTCCACTGCTGGCGGCGGATCGCCTGCTCCTCCGGCTCCGTCACGACCTGCTCGACCTCCGTTTTCCGGTGACGGAACAGACTGTACGCCAGATACAAGAGCGCCGCAATCGCAAGCCCGAGTCCCGTTCTCGTCAGCAGCGAATCAATATGGAAGAACTGCAGAATGCATAAGAACAAGAGAAATCCAGCCAGCGCCACGCACGCGGCACCCCATTTGCGGCTCTTCCGAGATTCTTTTTTCATCTTCCGCACCCGTTCGATCGGCACATCCTTCTGATAAATATCCCGCTTCATCTGCTCTTTCGCCTGCTGCAGATTCTCCTCGCTCTGACGGCACTCCTCCGTAAAAACGGAAATTTTCGTCTCAAGTTCTTCCTTCCGTTTTTCCAGTCCCGCCAGCGTCTTTTTCTGTTCCTGCTCCAGGCGCTTTCTCTTCTGCTTCAGCAGATCCAGCGCCGCCGCCACATCGAGCTCTCCATCGCTGCTCCCCTGGTAATTTGCCATATAGTTCCGCAGCTCATCCGCAAGCCCTTCCTCGGTTCTTCCTTTTAACTGCCCGATCGAAGCCGTATTATCATACACAATCTCACTGACACCGCCGAGCAGCATGGAAAGATCGCCGTCCTCCACGGAGAGCACCTCGCCGTCCGTCAGGCACACCAGCTTTGCATTGGCGTTCTGCCGCCCGAAATTCCGGGTCAGGCGGAACCGTTTGCCGCCGCTTTCAAGCACCATCTCTCCCGCATAGTATGCCGGATTTTCCCATGGCTCATAACGACTGTAGACATCATTTTTTGCCGCCCGCCCCCGGCCGCGTGTCATGCCGAACAGCATGCTGCGGATGAAGGTATGGACGGTCGATTTTCCGCTCTCATTTTCCCCGCTGATGAGCTGAATCCCATCGGAAAATTCCAGTGTGCGGTTCTGCATTTTTCCAAAATTGCGGATTTCCAGTTTTTCTATTTTCATCTTCTACGCCTCCCGCAATCTTTTTTCAGCCGTTCCTGCGTGCCGCCAGCAGCGCCTCGAGACCATAGTCGAGCGCCTTCTGTGACTGCGCATCCGTCTTTGTTTCAAATGCTTCAATATAGCGCTGATCAGACTAGCGCCATACGTTTTCTTCATCTGTTCCAGATCGTATGCCGGACGTGTTTCATCCTCCACGGAGATGACTCTGCCGCAGTCCAGCAGCCGTTTCGGAGAAAATTCCAGCTCGGCGGCACGGTGTCCCACAAGTTTCAGGCGGATGATTTTTCGGATCTTCCCATCCTCCCGCAGCGCCAGCTCCTGTTTCAGCTTCGTCTCCAGCGCATACTGTGTCAGATCCTCCGTCACGTTCAACACCAGATCTTCGTACTCATATCTGGCAAACGGCACAAACTGAATCCGCGTGCCGTGCTCGTCCACCGTTCCGCGGATGTAGCCGTGCGGCCCCAACTGCGTCTCATCCGTCGGTTCGAGTGCGCCTGCGTATGCCATTTTGTCGGGAATAAGAATCCCCGGCTTATGAATGTGCCCGCACGCAATATAATCAAACCCAGCCTGCGCCATGCGGCCCGGATTCCACGGCATGTGGCGGGCATCGCCGCCGTGCGCGAGCAGCAGATGATATTTCATTTTTCCCTCCGGCCGCACGCCGTCCAGCCGGTTTTCCAGAATCTCTTTTTTGTCGTAACTGCATCCGTACACCGCCGTCTTCTTCTCCGGGACTTCAACACACTCCGGCTCCGGCGACAGGAGCATTACCACGTTGTCTGCCCAGTCGAAACCGCGGTAAAAGCTCTCCCGCTTCACATAATCGTGGTTTCCGGCAATCAGCACGACGATCGTCTCCGGGATGGAAGCAAAGAGATCATTAACCTCTTTCAGTTCCCGCAGAAGCGGCTGGCACTGAAACAGATCTCCCGCGATCAGCAGAAAGTCCGTCTTTTCCCGACCGGCCAGGCGGATGATCCGCCGGAAGCTCTCCCAGATGGCCTCCCCGCGCTCCTCGCTCCAGGGAAATCCCGCATCCGGCTGCATGCCGAGATGCACATCCGCAATATGAATAAACCGCATAGGCGCATACCCCTTTCTGGATTCATTTTCTCTATTACTACAATACGGACGTCAGGTGCACCAAATCCACATTGGATTCCACTGCACCCGGCATCCGTATTTTTTAAGTTTCTATATCACTTTTCGTAATTACAGCTCGCAGTTGTTTACTGTTCTCGGGAACGGGATGACGTCGCGGATATTGCCCATTCCGGTCAGATACATGACGCATCTTTCAAATCCCAGTCCGAATCCTGCATGGTGGGTAGAACCATATTTTCTGAGGTCCAGATAGAATCCGTAATCTTCCTCAGCAAGTCCCAGCTCTTTCATACGGCCAAGCAGTTTCTCGTAGTCGTCCTCACGCTGACTTCCGCCGATGATCTCTCCGATGCCAGGAACCAGACAGTCCATAGCTGCAACGGTCTTGTTGTCATCGTTCAGCTTCATGTAGAACGCTTTGATCTCCTTCGGATAATCGGTAACGAAAACCGGTCTCTTGAAGATCTGCTCGGTCAGATAACGCTCATGCTCGGTCTGCAGATCGCATCCCCAGTATACTTTGTAATCGAATTTGTCGTTGTTTTTCTCCAGAAGCTCGATAGCCTCGGTGTAGGTTACACGGCCGAACTCAGAATTTACGACATGGTTCAGACGCTCGATCAGTCCCTTGTCCACGAAACTGTTGAAGAACTGCATTTCTTCCGGTGCATGCTCCATAACGTAGCGGATGACATATTTCAGCATTGCCTCAGCAAGCTCCATATCGTCCTCCAGATCAGCGAAAGCGATTTCCGGCTCGATCATCCAGAACTCTGCTGCATGGCGGGTGGTGTTGGAATTTTCTGCACGGAAGGTCGGTCCGAAGGTGTAGATATTGCGGAATGCCTGTGCAAAGGTCTCGCCGTTTAACTGTCCGCTTACGGTAAGGCTTGTCTTCTTTCCGAAGAAGTCCTGTGTGAAATCAACAGCGCCGTCCTCTGTTTTCGGAATATTGTCAAGATCCATGGTGGTTACCTGGAACATCTCGCCGGCTCCCTCGCAGTCGCTTCCGGTGATCAGCGGGGTGTTGACATAAACGAAGTCTCTCTCCTGGAAGACTGATGGATCGCATAGGCGCAGAGGGAACGAACACGGAATACTGCCTGGAAGGTGTTGGTTCTCGGACGCAGATGGGAAATGGTACGAAGGTATTCCATGGAGTGGCGTTTTTTCTGCAGCGGGTAATCCGGTGCGGAAACGCCCTCTACGGTAACTTCTGCCGCCTGAATCTCAAACGGCTGTTTTGCCTGCGGGGTAGCAACGAGGATACCTTTTACGATGATGGCTGCGCCGACGTTCATTTTGGAAATCTCAGCGAAGTTTTCCATCTCATCGTGGTATACGATCTGCAGGGTTTCGAAATAGCTTCCGTCGTGCAGAACGATGAAACCAAAGGTTTTGGAATCACGTACGCTGCGCACCCAGCCGCCTACGGTTACTTCTTTGTCCAGGTATGCTTCCCGGTTTTTATAAATCTCTCGGATGGTTGTAAGTTTCATTGTCTTTTTTCTCCCTAAATATTCATAGTGCTTTCTTTATTCTAGCACTTTTTGCGTCATTAGAAAACCCCGCAAATCACTCGATCTTTACTTTTTTAATATAACTGATGAAGACATTGCCGTTCTGTGCGAACAATGCATCGCTGTCATCGTCAGAAAGTGCAGTTGTCTCGCCCGTTGCCGGGTTATACAGCCAGGAATTTCCAAAAATATCGTATCCGGTCAGAAGCAGACTCTCGTTCGCGCCGGTCTTTACAACAACGCCGTAGCCGCTGCTGATCATGTAGAGAATTTCTTCTCTTGTGCAGCCCGTCAGGTTCAGCAGTTCGTAATCATCACCGAGTGACTCCTTCAGCACGTTTTCGTCCAGAGATGCACTCTGGAATCCCGACGCATCGTTGTCTCGTCGAGGCGCATGCCCTGCTGGCGGTTTCCGCGCTCCCACACATAGGACTGGCTGCTGTTCAGCACAACGCCGACATTCTCATCGGCAAGCTGTACGGCCTCGGCCGGGGAGCTTAAAATGGCGATCAGTTTTCCTTTTCCATATACATAGTAAAGATCTGCGCTGCCCGTGTCGTACGACATCGTAAGATCGGTCCGTAAGGTTGAATAGATATATTTCGGTGTCAGTGTCAGAAGCGACTGTGTTTTGCCGCTCGTCGAGAATTCCAGAAGGAACTGCTGCTCTCTTCTGTCGTCCACCGTTGCCAGGCGGCCCGTCACCAGTTCCTGGCTCTGCTGCTCGCCGTTCATGATGTGATCCTCCGGCGCATCCGCATAGCCGTTTTCCTGGCGTACCACGCGGTCCAGCTCCAGAAGGCCGTCCGAAATCGACACGCCTGTCACATAATAGCCGTTCTGGTGATACTCTTTTTTCACGGTTCCGTCGATGCTGACAATCCGCACCGTATGCATAGCGAAAACTTCATTGCCGGAAATATCTTTTAAAATATCGCTGTCGTTTGCCATACCATAGACAAAGTCTTCATTGATAAAGCCAAGTGCCCGGATCTTCTGTCCGTCATCCGCCGCAAAGCGCTGCGTTTCCCCGCTCTCCAGATTCATCACGGTGATGTTCATCGCACTGCTTGCATTGTCCGCATCCATCCACGCGATGCTCTCCTGGCTTTCCGATACTACAAAGCAGTCCTCCGGGATACTTCCCGGACCACCGTCGTCGTGCCGGTTTCAATATCTACCTTACACAGGTTCTCATTCAGATAGAGATACATCTCTCTCTGCTTGTTGACGTAGGAGAGGCGGTCGAGCTGTTTTTTCAGCATCTCGTAGGAAATATCCGCCGGAACGAAAATCTCCTCGGTTGCCACATTCCGCTCGGCGCGATAATAGTAAACGGCTGCTCCCACTTCACCCTCGTGGTTTCCGCGGTTCATATAGCCATAAACAACAAACGTCACATCGCCCGCATCATCCACACGTACAATGTTGACATCATGCTCTCCGTGCTGTTCCCGGTCATCCATGCTGCCGTTCTCACGGAAGCTGAAAACGCGGATCGTCTTGTTGGCGCTGCGGTTGTAGCACCAGAGATCACCGTTTACTACAAATGCGACAATATCACCTGCCGTATTCGTCACATACTTGGTATCCTCGCCGGTCACACCGAGGTTAATGCCGGATTTCGTCAGAACACCAAGCTCCGGATCAAAGATCTGCTGTGCGCTCCGCTCGAAGTCCAGCAGAATAATCTCTCCGTCGGACTCTCGCATCCGGTAGAACTCGCTTACGGTATAATACTCCGTCTGTCCGTTCTCATCCTGCGCACTGATCATGTACTCCTGTTTGATGCTGGTCGTCGTCTCATTCGCTTCTTTGATCTGCTGCACCGGCTGCTGTACGATCGTCGGTGCGAGGCTTCCCCAGGAAATCTGGTCGAGGCTGGAATGAATGTTGACATTGAGGAACGAAGAATTATCCCCCGTCTCATCCGGCTCAAGCTGCGGAACGAGCGCTTCCGCCTGCGTTTTATCCAGGCATGTCTGCGCAAACATCTGCGTGTAGGCCAGATAATCGCCGACCTCCACGCCGTTGCGCTGTACAATGCGGGTGTAATACCAGGCAGACTGGCCGTTTCCGTAGGCAACCTCGAGCTTCAGCGTATATTCCTGATTCATCAGAATCGCGGTCTCTAACTGGAAGTCTGCTTTCAGATAGCTTCCGTCCTCGTCAAACGATTTCAGCACCGAGTTTTCAATCAGCGCTCCGCCGTCTGTGCTTTCCACCGTATAGGTCACGTTTATAATTTTCTGTCCCTTCGCATCAATTTCAAGCGTAAGCGAACGGTCCATCGGCAGCGGTGTCAGGTTTTCTCTTGTCGTTACGCCGTTCATCTCCTGGCGGTATCCGTACATGCGGTTCACTGTCGTGTCCGCGGTCTTCATGTACAGCACCGGAAGACTCGCTGCGTCCAGATCGGTCGCATTCTCCGTCGTCTCGTGGCTCATCAGGTGTGTGAACACACCGACTGATGCGGCAAAAACAAGAAAAAGGATCAGAATCCTTGCTGCTCTTTTATTCATCACGGCTCCTCCTTTTCTGTGAGGAGGTCTGCCAGTGTCGGCTTCACATGGTACGCTTCCATGCACACTTTCAGTTCTTCCGGCAGTTTTTTCGAGCTTCCTGGCGTTTTACCGCGCGGATCAGAAGGTTCTTCGGCGTGTGCTCCATGTCGATGAACTCAAGAATCTGTGTCTCATAGCCTGCATTCTCCAGAAGCTTTGCCCGGATTCCGTCGGTCAGAAGCGCCGCCATGCGCTCTTTTAAGATGCCGTAATCCATGATCGGATACAGTTCTTTGTTTGCAATCTGGCGGTTCAGCTCATGCTGGCAGCACGGAACGGAAAGAATAACTTTTGCATTCCATTTGACGGCCTTTTCCAGCGCATAGTCAGTCGCCGTGTCGCACGCGTGCAGCGTCACCACCATATCGACCTCGTCGCGGCCGGTATAAGAAGCGATGTCACCCTGATAGAAATGCAGCTTTTCATAGCCGTATTTCTCCGCCAGTCCGTTGCAGATTGCGATGACATCCTCTTTCAAGTCAAGTCCGATGATATTGACATCCAGTTTTTTCAGTTCGCGGAAGTAATAATACATCGCAAACGTCAGATACGATTTTCCGCAGCCGAAATCGAGAATCGTGATCTCGCGGTCCGATGGGAGCTGCGGCAGGATATCTTCGATGAACTCCAGAAAGCGGTTGATCTGGCGGAACTTGTCGTAGCGGGTCCGCACGATTTTGCCTTCTTTTGTCATAACACCGAGATCCTGTAAAAAAGGAACCGGGATTCCTTCTTCCAGAATATACCGTTTCTTCCGGTTGTGCGCCAGATTGACGGGTTTGCCGGTTCCTTTCATATGCGGTTTCTTTTTGATCGTCATCGTTCCCTTTTTGCTGACCAGAACGGATGCTGTGCAGGTGTCGGATTCGAGCTGCATCTGCTTGAAGGTTCCGTTCATCCAGTCTCTGATCCGGGTGATCACGTCGTCTTTTGTCATATTTTTATGAAACTCCTTCGTGCCGACGGTCTCCTGGCACTGAAAGAGCAGTTTTCCTTTTATTTCAACCGGGCGTATTCTCACTTTGGACACTTCACTGTCCCCTCTTGGGCCGCTGATCGTGATACGGTACAGCCCTTCCCGGATTTCATCCTGTAATAATTTCTGTAATTCCATTTATACTCTCCAAACTTTCTGAATCGTTTGTAAACATGTGTAATAAAGCCCCTTACAACCCCGCTAATATTGTAATCTGTTTTCCGCAAAACCACAACAGAAAAATTATTAAAAATGTGTTACCCTCTTATTACTTTATGGCGCGGTTTAAAGCCACAGATTGTAATAATGTTTCCTCCTGCTCCGCCTCCGGAACATTTCATTATAAAAAAGAACGCCGATCAAATCGAGCAGTTCCTCTTCTGCCGTTTTCTCATCCTTCCCGCCGTTTTCCCTGCCGTACTGACGTGCGATATTCCGGCAGGTGTGCTCCATCATAAGCCGGTCCGGCAATTCGTCGTACATCATGCTGCCGCGGTAATCCATGCGGTCACACTCTGCCTCCACCAGCCGCTGCAGATCAGATGCCGTCCGGGAATAATACGACTGCATCCGCTGCCGTTCCCGCGCTTCCTGCTGCTCCTCCATACTTCTTCCCCATAAGGCTGTGCCGCAAAAAACGGCTCCGGCCGCTCCATCGGATTTCCCTGATAGGAATTTCTTCTATTTTCATACACTCTATCCTGATTCATGCCTGTTTTATTTCCTTTTTGCTCTTCCTTATACCATATGCACACCGCCGCCATTCTGCCGTTTTCCAGATCTCAAACACAATTTCACTTGCCAAAACCGCCGTTCCGTACTAAAATACAACCTGTATCTATTTTTCCGATACATCATATAGGAGTGAATATCATGAATCTGAATATGCAAGCTTTCAACATCAACACGCTGCTTGGCGGTCTCGATAAAGTCCGGGACGTCATGGGTGTTTACCAGCAGCAGCTTCTTCTGATTGTGATTGTTTTTGCCCTGCTGAACTGTTTCTTCGGCTATACGCTCCGCAAGCTCTGGAGCGTCATTCCCGGATTTTTTCTCGGCGCGGCCGCCGGTTATGCAGCGGGTACCTACACGAATCAGACCACGACGATCACCCTGGCGCTTGCCGTCGGCATCGGTCTTCTGACCGCAATCATTGCCTTCGTCCTCTACCGGATCGGACTTTTTCTTCTGATCTGCGGGCTCGTCGGCTTTTGCCTCTGGCATCTCGTCAATCCAAACGATATCACAGGTTATGGACTCGTCGCCCTCGTCGCTTTCGTGATCGGCCTGATCTGCGTTCCGTTCGAACGCATTTCCGTAATCCTGGTCACCTCCATCTGCGGCGCCCTCACGACGATCCGCATGGCATATTTCTTCAAGGACCTCGATCTGAACATGATGTTCTGGATTGTCTCTGCCATTCTCGCCGCAGCAGGCATGCTCTTCCAGTTTAAACCGTGGAAAGAGGCGGACTACTGGAGGATGACGACGAAGAAGAACGCGAACACCGTGCAAAAGCGCGCGCCAGACGGAAGCGCAGATCCGGTTTCGACCCTCTTCCATCCAGAAAGAAGAAAAAGAAACGCCGCGGCTCCTCTTCCTCTTCTTCCGGCAACGCAAGAGATCCGTACCGCAGCTATCAGAAACCGTCGAACCGTACCCGTGTTTCGCAGAACACCATGTACGATTTCCGTTTTGTTCCGGAAGAACCTGACGATGACGACGATGAGAAAGATCTTCCAAAAATCATCCGCCGCCGGCCATCCGCAAAACCGGCCGCTCCGGAGGAGTTTGACGAAGAAGAAACATCCCCAAAAGCTTCCATGGGCGACACGAAGCCGTATACCTCTCCTTCCAAACCGCAGATCACCGAGGACGGCATCCCGGATGTCGATCTCTCCGCGATCCGGCAGCAGATTTCCGAAGAGGTACAGAGAATTTACGAAGACGATCAGAACTCGTAATCCGCACTGCAGCGCAGAAAACCCGGCAGGCAAAGGAACATTCCCTTGTCTGCCGGGTTCATTTTTATCCTGATTTTCAGTTATAAAGATACTTCTGATTTGTCTCCAGATCGATCGTGTCTTTGTCGAGCCACTGATATCCCGTATCGATCTTCTGATCTACCGGAAGTCCCTGAATCGCGCGGACGGCCGCCACGATTGCCGCATAGCCAAGACCGTACGGATTCTGCGTTACGGTACCGTACTCGCGTCCCTCCTGGATCGCTTTCTGCTGTTTTTCACCGGAATCAAAACCGACAATCTGAATCTGCTCAGTATTTTCCATATCTGCCAGCGCATCCAGCGTCTGGTCTGCCATGTCTTCGTTCGTACAGAAGATGCCCTTCAGAGCCGGGTAGGTTTCAAGTGTATTTTTCAGCATGTCCGCGATGGATTCTTCTCCATCTCCGTAATTCACCTGAACCACTTTCACATCGGTATATTTTTCTTCGATCTCTTTTTTAAATGCTTCCACGCGCTCTACGCTGCTCTCGGTGTTGTACTGATGTGCAACAATCGCAACCTCTCCGCTGTTGCCGATGGCCTCACAGAGATGATCTGCCGCAAGCTTTGCTGCCGCTGCGTGATCAGTCGCACATGTCGAGGTGATCAGATCACTCTCGATACCGGAATCCGCGATGATGACTGGAATCTGGCTGTCGGAAGCCTCTTCCATCTGTGCCTGTCCCGACTGCTGGTCAATGATACCAAGGATCAGCGCGTCCGGATTTTCCGAAATGACAGAGTCGATGATATTGATCTGAGAGTTGGTGTCACTTTCATTTTCCGGGCCTTCAAATGTCATATAAACTTTGTCGTTTCCGGTGTAGCCAAGCGAGGCGTTCAGATCGTCAAGTGCCTGCTGCGCACCGGCTTTTACGGCTTTCCAAAAACCGGCACTTAAGTCTTTTGCAACCACGGCGATGTAAGAGCCTTTTTCAACGTTAAGTCCATCCACGGTGTCGTACAATGCTTCCATGCCGTCTTTGTGCGGAACGGTGATTTCTATTCGTTTTTTGTCTGCTTCTTTTCCTTCATCTCCAGAGCTTTCAGAAGATGTGGATGCACTGGCTGACTCTGCTGTAGAATCTGCGCTGGACGATGAGGCCTCCGGGCTTTCTTCTGCCGCCGGAGTTTCTGTCACTTCCTGAGACGACGATGCTGCGGTGCTCTTGTCTGTCACTGCTTCTTTTCCGCATCCAGCTGCCGAGCACAGCAGGATTCCGGAAAGCAGTACTGCAATCATTCTGCGTTTCATAATTCTCCCTTTCTGCTTTGCCTGATGAATCATTTTCCATTACTTTTTACAGTTTTGTTATCATTAACCTTTCTCTATTATACACAAACCGTAAAAATAGTCCAGTCCTGTTTTCTTATGATTTTCTGAACTTTTTTGCAATTTCACATAGCTCTGAATAGTTACACAAAGCTGTGGAAGATTTCACCTTCTGGTTTTACGGTAAACGAAAGCCGTTTGCCTGTCCGCGGATGCTTCAGCTCGAGATGATGCGCGCACAGCGCCAGAGATCCTTTCTCTTTCGCCCCATATTTTGCATCCCCGCCAGCGGATATCCCGCATGGGAAAACTGGACGCGGATCTGGTGGTGGCGGCCCGTTCCGAGGTGGATCTGCACCAGGGTTCGGTTCTCCTGTGTCCTTATCACTTCATATTCCAGCACCGCTTTTTTCGCTCCGGCGGTGCCTGGCTGTACGACGCGGGATGTGTTGCTCCGTCCGTCTTTTACAAGGAAATCTTCAAACTTCTGCACGCCCTGTTTTTCGATTTTCCCTCACAGACGGCGAGATACTCTTTCTTCATCGTCCCGTCCTTCACCTGCCGTCCCAGTTTTCCTGCGGCGTCTTTGTTTTTCGCAAACACCAGCACGCCCTCAACCGGCTGATCGAGCCGGTGAACGACCGCCAGATATGGAATCTGAGTCCGCGCCTGACCCGGTGTTTCCGCCCTTGCCTGCTTCGCCAAATAATTCAGCAGCGCATGCTCCAGATCCATCTGTCCCATCCGCGCATTCTGCACTGCCATACCCGCGTGCTTGTGAACAACAAGAATATCGTTATCTTCCATTAAAATATCTTCTCTGCAAAATCCAGCCACTTTCTTCTCCTGTCCTGACTTCTTATTTTCGATACACGGATTTCTCCGCTGTTATGCTTTAAGAAGTATGCACCATTTCCGCCGCATCTGTCAAGAAAAACATGCCCGGCGGACGAATTACACAACACAGAAAGCGATCGCCATACCAATCATTTTTTCTGATACAGCGACCGCTTTTTCTTTATTTTCCATATTCAGTTTTTTCTCTACTTTCAAGGATTTTCACTGGTTTTCTTTCTTTACCGATCTGTGATCTTTGTTTTCGCTTTCGTTTGATATTTCAAAGATCGTTTCTCTTCCATTTCCCTGTTGTAGATTTTCTTTTTTTCGGGAAGATGTTCTTTTTCAGAGGCTTTTCCTTTGCGGTTAAGATTTCCACTCCGAAAATCTTTTCCTTAGGATTTCCTAAGATCTGCTCTGATCTCATGTTTATCAAAAGGTTTTCTTTCGAACTTCTTTTGTATGGATCTTTATCTCAGGTTTTCTTTCCTTTCGGAAGTCTCTCATCTTAAGAACATCTTCCTTTTCCCTTTTTTTCCATTCTTCTATAGAAGATTTCTCGTCTCTTTCTATGAAAATGGTTTGTTCTCTTGAAAAGGGGGTCCCAAGTCTTTCTCTTTGTACCTCTTGGTTAGGTTTTTGTTTTCTTGTTTCTTTGTGATTTTAATATAACAGATCCGTCAGCATTTGTCAACACATTTTTAAAATATTTTTACTGTTTTTTTATATCACTTTTCCTTTTCTTAATTATTGTGTTTATTTTCTGAATTTTATATTGTTTTCTGATATTTTATTTCAAATAAGTGCGCAGAAAAAGAGCTATGAAACAGACTTTTCTCCTGCCACACAGCTCTTTCTCAAATACTTATCCTCTATAATAGTTGATCAGGCATCCCTTGCGGATGATTTCTCTCTCATCATCGGTCAGCGCGCCTAACGTCATCTCGAACGGAACAAGTGCTCCGTCTTTTACAACGTACGCTTTGATCACATCGGCTTTCTCTTCCACTGCCTTGCGGATCTCCGGTACAAAGATGTAATCTCCGTTTGTAAACGGCAGATCTCCCTCCGGGATCAGGAATGGAAGCATGCCCCAGTTGATCAGGTTGGAGCGGTAGCGCTTCGTTGCATACTCGTTGGCGATGTTTGCCCAGCCGCCTAATACCTTCTGGCAGGAAGCTGCCTGCTCACGCGCAGAGCCGTCGCCCGGTTTTACAGCGAAGATGGTGGATCCGACACCGACGTTTGTCTTGTCGATATCCGGGTACTGGGTGTGAATTGCTGCAAAGACCGGTTTCAGTTCCGGAAGTGCCTCTGCCGGGCAGTTGCCTTCCTGGATGGCTTTCTCTGCAACCTGTACTTCTTTTGCACGTCCCACATAAGCCGGATCTTTTCTGGACAGGGTAAACTCTGCCAGTCCAAGCGGGTTGGAACGGAAGGACGAAGTCTCGCCGGATGGAATCAGCTCGTCGGTGGTCGTAACCGGATCATGGATCTCAGAGACAACCTTCAGAATCAGGTTCTCAGCAAGCTGCGGCATTGCCGGCCAGTCTTTGATGTTTGGTCCGAACTGAATTTCAACAGATGGATCTGCCACGCCCTTGCTGTCGAAGACACGGTTCTCGTAAATCTTCTTGTCGAAGTGGTATGCCGGTTTGGTATACGTTCCGGTAAACTCATCTGCTGCAGTCAGAAATCCCTTGTTTGCTGCGGTTGCGGCGATGGAACGTGCATCCATCAGGGCAACGGAAGAAATCTGTCCGTTCTGGATTTTGGATCCCTCGCGGTTCGGGAAGTTTCTGGTGGAGTGACGGATTGAGAATGCATTGTTTGCCGGGGTATCGCCTGCGCCGAAGCACGGTCCGCAGAATGCAGTCTTGACGATCGCACCGGTCTCCAGCAGGTCTGCCAGTTTTCCGTTTCTTGCCAGCTCCATATAAATCGGAGTACTTGCCGGGTAAACACTTAAGGTGAACGCATCGTCGCCAATGCTGTGGCCTTTCAGGATATCGGCTGCGTCGCAGATGTTCTCAAATCCGCCGCCGGCGCATCCTGCGATGATTCCCTGGTCTACCAGGAGTTTTCCGTCGTGTACTTTATTTTTCAGAGTGAACGGAACTTTTCCGTCGAGGCTGATGGCTGCTTTCTTCTCTACATCGTTCAGGATGTCATCGAGGTTTGCTTTCAGCTCTTCAATGGTATAAACATTGCTCGGATGGAACGGCATCGCGATCATCGGTTTGATCTTGTCGAGTTCTACTTTTACAACGCCGTCATAGTAAGCAACCGCGCCAGGATTCAGCTCTTTGTAATCTGCGCTTCTGCCGTGGATCTGATAGAACTCGCTGATCTTCTCATCGGTTCTCCAAATGGAGGACAGACACGTTGTCTCGGTTGTCATAACGTCCACACCGATCCGGTAATCTGCGCTTAAGGAAGATACGCCAGGTCCTACGAACTCCATAACTTTGTTCTTTACGTAACCATTTGCAAAGACTGCGCCGATGATGGCAAGTGCAATATCCTGCGGTCCTACGCCCGGCTGCGGTGCGCCTGTCATGTAAATTGCGATCACTCCCGGCATAGCGATATCATATGTTTTGGAGAGAAGCTGTTTTACCAGCTCCGGTCCGCCCTCGCCCATGGCCATGGTTCCGAGTGCACCGTAACGGGTGTGGGAGTCGGATCCGAGGATCATTTTTCCGCCGCCGGCAAGCATCTCGCGGGCAAACTGATGAATTACTGCCTGATGAGGCGGTACATAGACGCCGCCGTACTTTTTCGCACAGGTAAGACCAAACATGTGGTCATCTTCGTTGATGGTTCCGCCGACTGCGCAAAGGGAGTTGTGGCAGTTGGTCAGCACGTACGGTACCGGGAATTTTTCCAGTCCTGACGCGCGCGCGGTCTGAATGATTCCAACAAAAGTAATGTCATGCGATGTAAGTTTGTCAAATTTGATCTGCAGATTTTCCATGTTGCCGGAAACATTTGTGGTCTTTTAAGATTCCATAGGCAATGGTTTCTTTTGCAGCATTCGCCGGACACGGCACAGCGCCAGTACGCGCTTTGAGTTCCGCGCGGCCTTCTTCTGTATCCGGGATGATATCGATTCCGTTGACAAGGTATGCACCTGTGTTCAGTAATTCAATCATGTCGTTCCTCTCCTCTTGTTGTTGATAAAATGTCAGGGTCAAAAAGTCTTTTGACCCCTTCGATACCCGGATTGCTCCGTGCTTTGCACTCCCGCAATCCTGTACGGCTCTGAACGGTTTTACAGATTTTCGCTGTTGTTCATATACGTCATGTAGCTTACGACCATCATGGCAATTTTAAAGGTCAGCGCATCGTCAAATTTACGAATGTCGAGTCCTGTGCTCTTCTCGAGCTTCTCCAGACGGTACACCAGAGTATTTCTGTGTACATAGAGCTGACGGGATGTCTCGGACACATTCAGGTTATTTTCAAAAAATTTATTGATTGTGGTCAGTGTTTCCTCATCGAACGTATCCGGCAGATTTTCGCCGAAGACTTCGGTCATAAACATTTCGCACAGCGGAATCGGGAGCTGATAGATCAGACGGCCGATGCCGAGGTTGTTGTATGGTACCACGTTTTTGTCTGCGTAGAAAATTTTTCCTACTTCGAGTGCCATCTTCGCCTCTTTGTAAGAACGCGATACACTCTTGATCTCGTTGACCGGATTTCCGTAGGAAACGCGCACCTGGGACATGGCCTCCGCATTCAGCATATCCACCAACATTCTTGCGGTCTGGTTCATATCCTCGAAGGTGTCGGTGTCTTTCAGTTCTTTTACAATGATAATGCTCTTCTCATCGACTGCGGTGATGAAATCTCTCGGTCTTGAAGCAAAGAGGCTCTTTACTGTCTCCTGTGCGCTGATGTCTTTTTCCAGCTTCGTCTCTACCATGTAAACAACGCGGCGCACATCTGTGTCGATGCGAAGCTTTTTCGCGCGGTTGTAGACATCCACCAGAAGAAGATTGTCGAGAAGAAGGTTCTGGATAAAGTTGTTTTTGTCCAGACGCTCTTTGTATGCAATGATAAGATTCTGAATCTCACATACGGCAACCTTTCCGATCATATATGCATCGTCGCTGCTTCCTTTAGAAATCAAAATATACTCCACATTCTGGTTGTCATATACTTTAAAATAATGATATTCCTGTACAATCTGGCTGTCCGCAGCGGATAATACAAAAGAACGGATGCTTTCTGCATCAATCGCGGTTTCCGGGAATGTGGTCACCAGCAGAACACCATCCGTATTCGTCACACATAAATCAATTCTCGTAATATTTCTTAATTCATCAAGGGTTTTCTGTAATACCTGACTTGATACCAAATCTGCCACTTCCTTTCTCCTGGCGTATTTTACTCCAGGGTGCGTCTTATCTATAACTATAGCTTATTTTTTTCTCATTGGCAACTATTTTTTGCTTCGCAAAAGGAGGGCGGTGCATATGCAAAAAGGACCGGCATCCGAACGGATGCCGATCCTTTTCTCTATGTTTGCGCATACGCGCTGATGTTCATATGGATTAGTTGGTAATGGTGATCTCTGTCTCTTTGTCGAACAGATGAACTTTCTCCATATCCAGAGCAAATTTAACGGTATCACCGCTTCTTGCAGTTGTACGAGGATCTACGCGGGCTGTCATTGGGAAGCCTTCGCAATCGAAGTACAGGTAAACTTCTGCACCTAACAGCTCGTATACGTTGATCTTGCACTCAACTACGCTGTCTTTGGAAGTTTCGATGAACATCTGAGAATCATGTACGTTCTCAGGACGGATACCCATAACAACGGTCTTTCCGTCATATCCGCCGTCGATAACAGCTTTTGCTTTGGAAGCCGGCAGTTTCATGTTGTATTTACCAACAGTAAGAGTAACGTCGTTTCCGTTAACTTTTACTTTTGCATCCAGGAAGTTCATCTGCGGAGATCCGATGAATCCTGCAACGAACAGGTTGCCCGGTGCGTTGTACAGGTTCTGCGGGGTATCTACCTGCTGAACAACTCCGTCTTTCATAACAACGATTCTGGTACCAAGTGTCATAGCCTCGGTCTGGTCATGTGTTACGTAGATGATGGTAGCGCCCAGTCTCTCATGCAGTTTGGAAATCTCGGTACGCATCTGTACACGAAGTTTTGCATCCAGGTTTGACAGAGGCTCGTCCATAAGGAATACTTTAGGATCACGTACGATTGCACGTCCCATAGCAACACGCTGTCTCTGACCACCGGAAAGAGCTTTCGGTTTACGGTCAAGCAGTTTCTCCAGGTCAAGGATTTTAGCTGCTTCTTTAACCTGTTTGTCGATCTGATCTTTCGGAACTTTTCTCAGTTTCAGACCGAATGCCATGTTATCATATACGGTCATGTGTGGATACAGAGCGTAGTTCTGGAATACCATTGCGATATCACGGTCTTTCGGCTCTACATCGTTTACTACTTTATCGTCAATTTTCAGAGTACCATCGGAGATCTCCTCAAGACCTGCGATCATACGAAGTGTTGTAGATTTACCACATCCAGATGGTCCTACGAAGATGATAAACTCTTTGTCAGCGATTTCCAGGTTGAAGTCTTTTACTGCTTCAAAACCGTTCGGATATCTTTTTGTAATGTGCTGTAAAGATAAACTTGCCATTTTTGAATCCTCCCTAAATGAACATCATGCGTTTTATTATGAGTTTTGCATTTGCATCTCTCTTGCTTATGGGATTAGTATACCTTTTCTACCCGCATTCGACCATGCCACAATTACACAAACTTTCCTCCGGCAGATTGGCAATTCTGCTTTCGGATTTTCTCGAACCGTTCTCTTCTGTCCACTTTGCACAAACAAAATGTTCACTCTTATACAAAATGAACGAAAACGAAATGTTATATTCTCTTCATTGCATTTTTCTAGAAAATTCGCTATACTTTTCTATGATGTCTGCCAGCCGGAACGTTAATCGGCGGCACACTTAATTCAACAGAAAAGAGGAACAAATTATGAGTTTTTTCAGCCTGGACAGTAAGTTCTCGCAGATTATGGGCCGTGTCTTCGACCTGATGATGCTGAACATTATTTTCCTTATTATGTGTATCCCGATTGTGACAATCGGCGCCAATTTCACAGCAATGTACTACGTCACGCTGAAGATGATCAAAAATGAGGAGACGTATATCTTCCGTACCTACTGGAAATCCTTCCGCGAAAACTTCAAGCAGGCAACTGCCATCTGGCTCATCCTGCTGGCGGTTCTGATTGTTCTGATTCTTGATCTTCTGCTGGTCATGAGAATGCCGGGTACCATCACCTACCTGCGTTTTGTTTTCCTGGTACTGATCTTTTTCGAGGCCATGGTACTTTCCTATGTATTTCCGGTACTGAGCCGCTTTGACAATACTGTAAAAAACACGATCAAGAACTCCATCCTGATGGCAATCCGCCACCTGCCGTGGACCATCATGATCCTGCTCGTCAATCTCTGTCCGCTGCTGATCTATGTATTCTCCACGACAAAGATTGTCAGCTATCTGATTCTTCTGATGTTCCTTCTGGGCTTTTCCACGGTAGCGCTTGGATGCTCCTGGTTCTTCGTAAACAAAATCTTCCCATTCTATATGCCTGAGGAAGAAAACGAGGTTCTGACACCGGAAGAAGAATCCTTACGGGCACTCGAAGCAATGGACAGACCAAGCCCGCTGACTGAACGTTCCGATGACGCTGCTCCGGCTGAAACTACCGATGCTGCAGAAACTGCTTCGGAAGAGGAATCTGCAAGCCCGGCTGAACAGACAGAAACAGACGAAACAAACGAATAAATAAACTGCATTTCATAAACAACTCCCCGCCGGAACCGCATCTGCTGCGTGTTTCCGCGGGGAGTTGTCGTTTTCTATTCTCTTTTATTTTTCAACACTTCTCAGGCATCCTGCTGTGCTTCCTCCTGTACCGCTTCCGGTACGATCATCGGAGGCATCGGTTTTTTCTCCTTTACAGCTTCATCAAACGTAATCGTAACCTTGAACAGGTCGCCGTCCAGATAAATGTTGAAGCTTCCATGCTGCAATACCGTTAGGTTCTTTGCGATTGAAAGACCCAGGCCGCTGCCCTCGGTGCTCCGGCTGACATCGCCGCGGATAAAACGCTCCGTCAGTTCATCTGCCTGGAAGTTCAGCGGGTTCTCGGAAATGTTCTTAATCGAGAGCTGAATCTTTCCGTCTTTTTTGATGGCATCCACATAAACCCGTGTTCCCGGCATGGCATATTTGCAGACATTTACGTACAGGTTCTCAAGCACGCGCCAGATGCGGCGGCTGTCCGCACGGATCAGAAGCGGTTCCGGCTGGAGAATACAGATCAGGTCGAGATTGCGGCCTTCGAACCGCTCCGCAAATTCTCCGTTCACCTGCTGTACCAGTTCATTCAGGTTCAGGTTCATGAATTCCAGTTTAATATTTCCGGAGCTGATCTTCGATGCCTCGACAAGGTCCTCCGTCAGCTGTTTCAGGCGCTGTGATTTTTCGTCGAGTACGCGGATATAATCTTTCGCTTTCTCGTTTTCAATATTTCCCGTTTCAGCAGATCGACATAATTAATAATAGAAGTAAGCGGTGTCTTGATATCGTGGGATACGTTGGTGATCAGATCCGCTTTTAAGCGCTCGCTCTTCATCTGCTCCTGCACTGCCGCTTTCATTCCCTCTCCGAGCGAATTGACAATTCCGGCAAGCTGAAGGTTGTCTTCCCCCTGCAGCTCCGTCAGGTCAATCTTGTAATCCAGATCGCCCGCAGCAATCTCTTTTAAGCCATGTTCAATCTGTTTTCTTCCGGATGCCTCGCGCAGCAGAAGAAGCAGCACTGCGGCATCCATCACCAGGGTAAGGAATACGCCGAACATTCCGAAGCCGCAGCAGAGAATGATCTGCACGCCGCAGAAAACGCAGAACATAAGGATCGTTCGCTCCGACTCCTGTCTGCCTTCATAGAAGGTTCTTCCGGCAGACACGATCCGGTGGCCGACGCAGTACAAAAACGACTGTTTCCAGACGTTGCGTGCTTTGATCCGGCGCACCAGTGAGCAGTACGGAATCAGTGTGATCAGAAATCCGGCGAGGATGCCCGATGCGGCCACCAGCTTCGCCATGTATCTGCTTCATTTCCATAGGATCCGCTGTAGATGTAGTTTCCGTCAAAATTCTGGATATAATGAACGCCGCCGTAGGAAAGTTCGATGCAGACAGCAACGATTCCAACTGCTCCCATCACAATCAGGATGGCGGCTGCAGCTGCGATTTCCGTGTACCACTGATCGAAAAAGTAAAGGCGGATTTCTTTGTTTTTTCCATTTCTTCCTGCCTGCAGTGTGAACAGGACCAGGCAGACCAGCGTTCCGATTCCGCCAACTGCAATCATCAGAAGAAGGAGCTGCATTTTCGGAAGCCACTGGCTGTAGATCTCACTGTACTGGGAGAAATAGTCGCTTGCTGCCAGATCCGGATCCAGTGCAACAAAGATCTTCTGATAATTATCTGCAATCTGATTGTTCAGTAGATAGCTTCTCGCTGCTTCCACGGCCGGGCTGTTTTTTCTTGTTGCATAAGAACGGACTTTGTCGGCACCGCCGGTCCGGTCAACAGCAAAGGCGAACGGATAGGGCGATTTCTGCGCAATGGCTGTTGTGTAACCATTTTTCCAGGAATCCACATTCGTATAGATATTTCCTTCTTTATCCTCCAGACAGTACCAGAGATTGGCATCGTCCGCATCGACGCTGATGCCGCTCTCCTGGTTTTTAAAAGCAGCAACTTCTTCCGTGACCCCGGAAAGTGTCATATACAGATCGCGGATGGATACCTTTTTCAGATTTGCCGCCGCGTACTCATAGAGGTACGTTCCCGCTTTCGTTTTCTGCGTTTCCAGGCTCATTCCCTGATCGTATAGATACAAAAACTGGGAGGAAACATCAGCAGGATCAATTTTTTTCTCTTTCAGGCTTTTCACTGCATTATCGGAAGGAAAGTAGACCTCGCCGTCCGGGGAAAAGCTGTCAAACGTCTCTGCATCTGCCGCGCTCACTTCTTCGGTGAGTGCGGCTACATCCGTCTCTTCTGTTTCCTGGCTCACGTCAGTTCCATCTTCGTATGCAAGATAGGCTTCTTTGTCAATTCCGGCATCGTTCGTCGCATAATTGTCCGCAGTATACGCTGCCACCTCATTGAGGTCTGCGCTGCTGCCGTCATCGTACATCTTGACAAGCTGGTCAATGGTGTACGTTGTACTTATCCCGCCGCTTCCCTCTCCATCGGTTGCAAAGGCACGGTAATCAATCTCTTTTGTTCCGTCGTATCGACGTTTGTGCCGAATTTACTCATATCATTATAGTAGCTCATGACGTTATGAAGCTGCCGCTGCACCAGTGTGCCGCATGCGGTGGTTTCTTCAAACGCATACTTTTTTGCTGCCGCATTCGGCGTCAGGCCGACGCTGGAAAGCATCAGTGTCTGAATGCCCCCGAACAGCGCACTGGCGGCAAAAACGATCAGCAGAAGAAAAACGATCAGCTTCCCCGTCAGGCTGTAGAGTTTTCGTTCTTTCACAATTATTCACTCCTTATTATTGTTTCTCAATCTTATACCCAATTCCCCATACAACTTTCAGATAGCGCGGCTCCTTCGGGTTGATTTCGATTTTCTCACGGATGTGACGAATGTGGACCGCAACGGTGTTGTCCGCACCGATCGCCTCCTCGTTCCAGATGCTCTCGTAGATCTGTTCAATCGAAAATACCTTGCCTGGATTTTTTACCAGCAGCAGGAGAATGTTATATTCGATCGGGGTCAGTTTGACTGGTTCACCCTCGACGCTGACTTCTTTTAAATCGTCATTGACGAGAAGCCCGCCGACCTGATACACATTTTCTCCGTCGTCCGCCGGAAGATTTCCAAGTTTCGTGTAGCGCCGCAGCTGAGATTTCACCCTCGCCACCAGCTCGAGCGGGTTAAACGGCTTCGTCACGTAATCATCCGCGCCGATGTTCAGTCCCAGAATTTTGTCCACATCCTCTGATTTTGCGGACAGAATAATGATCGGAATACTGCTCTTTTCCCTGATTTTCAGCGTCGCACGGATGCCGTCCAGTTTCGGCATCATGACGTCGATAATCAGCAGCTGAATCTCCTCCCTCTCGAGCATCTGGATGGCCTGCATGCCGTCATATGCTTTCAGCACATGATAGCCCTCCTGGGTCAGATAAATCTCAATGGCGTCTACAATCTCTCTATCATCATCACATACTAAAATGTTGTACATTTCTTCTTTCTCCACCTTTCATTTTTTCTTTTCCGGCACTTTTTTTCCGCGCCGGACCTCCCACATGATTCAAAGATGATTGTACCGCAAATTCCCTCAAGTTGCCAGATGTCTTTTGTTTTCATCCTTACTGTACCAAAGGAATCTTTAGGTCCGCAAAGGAAAATCTTAAGTTTCTATAAAGTTTTGTCTGTGAATTCAGAGCTCAAACATTTTTTAGACAATTGCAATTATTTTCTTAGCACATCCTGCTTGCCGTCTATGCGGATCTCAATAATTTAAAGATCATCAACGACCGATACGGGCATGAAGAAAGGGACTTCTCCATCCGCCTTGTCGGACAGTTTCTGCAGGATTCCATCGGCAAACGCGGTGTCTGCGGACGCATCGGCGGCGATGAATTCGCATATCTTGTTCCGTGTTCCGACGAAACAATGTCCAGGGATCTGTACCGGACGCTGCACTCCGCATTCGACATTTTTAATAGAACGAACGAAAAAGCATATAATATTACCGTTTCCACCGGCTTTTATCTGCTTCCGAAAGACATGGATTCCACACTTCCGGAGATGCTCGCGCATGCGGATGCAATGCTTTACGAGGAGAAACAGAAACGAGATAAGAATGTTGCGAAAATTTTACCAAAATAGGAATTGATTTTTTTCTGGAAAGCAGTTAGAATACTTGAGGGATGATTTTTGAATCCCGTATTTCAAGCGAAACAGACCGGCAAAAACGGCTGTTTGATCAAAAAATTTCTAAAAAAAGGCAGGTGAACAGAATGGATAGTTGTGATTCTCATGGGCGAAGTACCAGCATAGGACGGGAACCGGAAAATATGCAGGATGACGGCCATCCTTCTGTCCTGCTTTAATCTTAAATATTTTCCCTTCTTATCCTATGAAAACCCGAAGTAAGACACATGATCCAAACCAGTTTTGAAACGTAATTCTCTGGTTCTTTTTTCGTGTGCTTTTACTGCCCTGTGAGGGTTCCAACATGCTTTTTCGCACCGACAGCACGCATGTTTTTTTCTGCTGTCAAAAAAAGAATGGAGGATAACGAAAAAAATGGAAAAACGAGTACAGGATTATACCCAGGAGATCCTGGATACAATCCGCAGTAACTCTTCTCCGGCTGTCATGGGCAGCCGCCTGGAAGATTACCACGAAAATGACCTGGCAGATGTTCTGCCGCTTTTAACGGTTCCGGAGCGATGCAAACTGTACCGCATTCTGGACACGGACATGCTGTCCGATATTTTTGAGTATGCTGAATCCGACAACGTAGCCGAGTACCTCGAAGAGATGGATGTCAAAAAAGCCGCTTCCATCCTCTCCAAAATGGAGACCGATGCACTGGCCGAGGTTCTGCAGAAACTCGACAAAGCAAAGAAAAAACTTCTGATCGAACTGCTCGATCCGGAAGTACGCCACGATATTGAGATGATCGCCTCCTTCGATGAAGATGAAATCGGCAGCCGCATGACGACAAACTGCATCATCATCCGCGAGGATCTGAATGTCAAACAGGCGATGAGCAGCCTGATCGATCAGGCCGCAAAGAACGACAACATCTCTACCATCTTTGTTGTCAATGCGCAGCAGAAATTTTACGGAGCGATCGATCTGAAAAACCTGATCATCGCAAGACGCGACGAGACGCTCGAGGATCTGACCGTAACTTCTTACCCGTACGTATATGCAGAGGAGCCGATCAACGAGTGTATCGAAGAACTGAAGGATTATTCCGAGGATTCTATTCCGGTCCTCGACAATGACAACCGCCTGCTCGGTGTCATCACATCATCAAACATCATCGACCTGGTTGATGATGAGATGGGTGAGGACTACGCGATGTTCGCAGGTCTGACCGCAGAGGAGGATTTAAAAGAGCCGTTAAAAGACAGTATGAAAAAACGTCTTCCATGGCTGATCATCCTGCTCGGTCTTGGCATGCTGGTTTCTTCTGTAGTCGGTATTTTCGAACAGGTTGTCACAACCCTTCCGATCATCATGACCTTCCAGTCCCTGATCCTTGACATGGCCGGAAACGTTGGTACCCAGTCCCTGGCTGTTACCATCCGTGTCCTGATGGATGAGTCCCTGACCGGAAAACAGAAATTACAGCTTGTTTTCAAGGAAATGCGCATCGGTTTCTGCAATGGTCTTCTGCTTGGTGTTCTGTCCTTTGCTGTCATCGGACTTTTCATCTTCTTATTCAAAGGAAAGACCATGATGTTCGCATTTTCTGTTTCCGCCTGCATCGGTATCGCGCTGCTGCTGGCTATGCTGATTTCCAGTGCCGTCGGCACCTGCATTCCGCTGTTCTTTAAAAAGATCCACATCGATCCGGCGGTTGCTTCCGGCCCGCTGATCACAACGGTCAACGACCTTGTCGCTGTCGTTACATTCTATGGCCTGAGCTGGCTGTTCCTGATCGAGATGCTGCATCTCGCAGCTGATCTTTTGATACGACTGAAAAATTTTTAAGAGGCAGATATCAACTTTTTCTGGTTTCGGAAAAAGCTGATATTTGCCTCTTATCTTTTCTCTTCCCTTCTTTACATTCCAAACAGAAACCGATATAATAGCAGGTAACGGTGCTTTTATGCTTTGACGTTTCACAGTGCCGCAAATATTTTGAAATGAGGGTTTTTGAAAACATGATTGTCAATCTCATCACCACAGTCTACAACTTTCTCTGGGGCGATCTTTTTACGATTCCGCTCCCGGGCGGCGGCAGTCTCGGAATCTCCCTTCTGATTCTTCTGCTGATCCCAACCGGCATCTATTTTACGATCCGGACACGTTTTCTTCCTATCCGTCTGTTCCCGGACATGATCCGTGCCCTGTCGGAAAAGAAAAATGAAAAAAGCAGCCTTTCTTCTTTTCAGACACTGATCGTTTCCACCGCAACGCGTGTCGGTATGGGAAATCTGGTCGGCGTTGTCGCTGCAGTCTCCGCCGGAGGCGCAGGTGCTGTGTTCTGGATGTGGGTGACGGCTATCATCGGCTCGTCTACCGCGTTTATCGAAGCTACGCTCGCACAGCTTCACAAAGAAGAAGATCCTCTGTACGGCGGCTACCGCGGCGGTCCTGCTACTACATTCACGATCTGGTTGAAGACCACCTCAAGAAGAAAAAACGATACGTTCTGCCGGCTGTTCTGTTTGCCATTGCCGGTCTGATCTGCTGGTGCGGTATCAGTCAGGTAATCAGCAACTCCGTGGCTTCTTCTTTTAAAAATGCATTTTCCATTCCGCCGCTTTACACCAGTATCATGCTGGTGATTCTTTCTGCAATCATCGTACTGCGGAAAAATGCAACCGTAAAGGTGCTGGATTTTATAGTTCCTGTCATGGCAGTCTGCTATTTCTTTATCACACTGTTTATCATCGCAGTCAACCTCCGTCAGATTCCTTCTGTGTTTGCACGCATTTTTGAGGAAGCCTTCGGACTTCGTCAGATGGCAGCCGGCGGTTTTGGTGCTGTTCTGATGAACGGTGTAAAGCGTGGTCTGTTTTCGAATGAAGCCGGTTCCGGCTCCGCTCCATGCGCCGCTGCCGCCGCAGAATGTGACCGCCCGGCCAAAGCAGGCCTTGTACAGGCGCTCGGCGTTTTTGTTGACACAATCGTCATCTGCAGCTGCACCGCAATGATTATGCTGCTTGCACCAAAGGATCTGATTAATGGCCTTTCCGGCATGGATCTCTTGCAGACCGCCATGCAGTATCATCTGGGAAAATTCGGTGTGATTTTTATCGCACTTACGCTGTTTTTGTTCAGCTTTTCCACGTTCCTCGGCATTTTGTTCTATGCAAGAAGCAACGTTGCCTACCTGTTCGGTGACAAGTGGTGTTTCCAGACCGCTTACAAGGTTCTTGCACTTGTAATGCTGTTTATCGGCGGTATTGCCGCATACACTTTTGTGTGGGATCTTGGTGATGTCGGCATCGGGCTGATGACAATTTTCAACATTATTGCACTGTATCCACTTGCAGGTGAGGCGCTTTCCGAGTTAAAATCATATGAGGAGTCGAAGAAATTGTAAATCCTGTGGATTGCTGTTTCGGACCGAAAAAGGGGTTTTAGAAAAAGGAGGTTTTTACACATGATCATTGAACCATCAAACTACACGTATGAGACAATGCCGGACTACACGGACGCGGTAGACGGCGCCGTGGAAATTCCGGTGACCGGAGAGGAAATGGAGATCCGCTATGCGCATGAAGTTGTCTACGACGAGGCGCACAATCTTCATCTGGAAATTTTCACACCATTCCAGATGGCGCACCCGGAGCGCACCTGGCCGTGCATCACATTTATTCAGGGATCCGCCTGGATGAAACAGTATGTCTACCAGAAGGTCGGCATGATCGCCCGTCTGGCGCAGCGCGGCTACGTTGTTGCAATCGTCGAATACCGTCACAGCGGAATCGCACATTTCCCAGCGCAGATCATCGACGCAAAAAATGCGGTACGTTTTCTGCGTGCGCATGCGGAGGAATACAAGCTGAATCCATCGCAGATGTTCCTAATGGGAGATTCTTCCGGCGGACAGGTTTCTTCCGTTGCCGGCATGACCGCAAAGAGCGGAAAACTTGACGAGCCGATCAATGAGGAAAGCTGCGAGGTATGCGGTATTATCGATCTGTACGGAGCTGTTGATGTGACACTGCCGTACGGCTATCCGATAACGCTGAACCATCAGAAACCGGACAGCCCGGAGGGCATGCTGATGGGCTATGACATTACCGAGCATCTTGAGGAGGCTAAGGCAGCCTGCTCCAAAACATACGTGAACGAGGATTTCCCGCCGATGCTGATCGCACACGGCACCAAGGACACGATGGTGTTCTGCCAGCAGAGTGTCGATCTCTACCACGCATTAAAGGATGCCGGAAAAGATGTACAGCTGTATCTTCTTCGCGGCGCAGACCACGGCGGTGCAGCATTCTGGACCGAGGAAATGATTACCGTTTACGATAACTTCTTCAAAAAATGTTTGGGTGAATAACATGAGGATTGCTTACTGCGAAGATGAACCGGCGCAGCGTTCCCGGATGGAACTGCTGCTCCACACCTTTGCGGAGCGAAAAAGGCTTCCTCTTACCGTGGAAGCCTTTTCAGACTCCGCTGCTTTTCTGTTCCACTACCCTGACTCGTATCCGTTCGATCTCATCTTTCTCGATATTGATCTCGGCGGAATGGACGGCATGGCGCTGGCGCGGAAAATCCGTGAGACGGACAGCGAGGTGCCGATTCTCTTTCTGACGAACCACAGAGAATACGTTTTCGAAGGGTATGAGGTGCAGGCGTTCCGGTATCTCTTAAAGCCGGTGACGGAAGACACACTGTTTCCGCTGCTCGACGAACTGCAGACGATGCGCGGACAGGAAAAGCCGCATCTGCTGCTTTCACTTGGCGGGGAGACGCAGAAGCTGTTCCTCTCGGATCTGCTTTTTGTGGAGTCCGATAATCATTATCTGACGCTGCATACGGCCGCCGGCACGGAAACGTTTAAGAAAAATCTGTCGGAGTTCCGCGAAGAGCTTTCCGCCGCATGGCAGGCTTCTGGTGGGACAGGAGAATGTTTTGCGGCAGCACACCGGAGTTATCTTGTGAATCTCGCTCATGTGGAGCGGATCACGCGGACGGAATGTCTCTTGTCGGACGGAACAAAAATTCCGGTCAGCCGCGGATGCTATGCATCACTCAACCAGGTGTTCCTGCAGTTTTACCGGCCGAATGCGTTTTAAAGGTTTTGCATTTTTTAATTTCCAATTCCGAACGAACCGAGGTGATGTTTCATGGCGCACATTCCATTTTTATCCCATTATCTGGAACGCAAAAATATCGAATACCAGAACCAGCTTCTCGCCCGCCAGGTCGAGGAAGTGCAGAATATCTATCTGACAATGCGCGGCTGGCGTCATGATTACCACAATCATCTGCAGTCAATGAAGGCATATGTTGAGATGGGACAGTATGATAAGCTGCAGGAATATCTCGGGCTGCTCGAAAATGATCTCGATCAGGTCAACCAGCTCTGCGACTCGGGGAATGTGAATCTCGATGCGATTTTAAATTCCAAAATTTCACTCGCCGAAAAGAACGGCATCCGCGTGGATTACAAGGCAGCCTGCCCGGCCAATCTTACGGTGAGTGATATTGATCTCTGCGCGCTGATCGGAAATCTGATTGACAATGCGGTGGAAGCATGCGAGGGCCTTGCGGATCCCTATATCCGGCTTTATATTGGTGTGCTGAAAAACCAGCTGTATATTTCCGTTACGAATGCAACAAAGGATACTGTGCGGAAGCTGGACAGCGAGTATATCACCACGAAGCGCGGAAATCACGGGCATGGGCTGAAACGGATCAATCTTGTTGTGGAAAAGTACGAAGGATATATCAACCGGCAGAACGAGCCCGGCGTTTTCGTGACGGAGATTATGCTGCCGCTGTAAAAAGCTCTTTCCAGAATTTTTTGATTTTGTCCGATGATTCTACAGAAAAATTTTGCAGAACGTGAACACTTTTTTTGCTGTTCGCGTTCTTTTTTGTTCCATTTACGTACTTTTCCCCCGTGTTTTGCATGAATATGGTAGGATAACTACAGTTCACGAAAGACATGTGACAGAGGAGGTCTTTATGTATTCATTATGGTCTAACTACATTTATATTCATCGGGAGCTGTGGCATTACAGCAAAAAGCCGTTTCTCTTTCAGGCACTCGAAATCGTCTCACAGGTGCTCACCGGCTTTTTCGGGATTCTGCTTCCTGCCGGGATTCTCCTGTTTCTGGAACAGAGCAGCGGCTTTTCCGGATTTGCACTTGGAACGCTCGTTCTCTTTCTTTGCTATGCCGTTGTTTTTGTCAGCCACACCTTGCTGCAATCGCGGAACGCCTGGCAGTATACCGAATTCCGGACCGGCTTTTTTACGCGCCGCCTTCTCTGTCATTTCATGCAGATAGATTATGCGGTTCTGACAGAACCAAAAACGCTGCAGCTCGCCGAAAAAGCCGTCGGAGCCACCTGCAGCAACTGGGTCGGCGTGGAAGGCATGTTCCGATACGATGTCACAATTTATTCTTCGTTTCTTGGGCTGATTCTCTACGCAGGACTGATCGGAACCGTCCATCCGGCTATCATTCTTCTGCTGCTTGTGCTCTCGGTTCTGCAGTTTCTCAGCTACCGCCGCGCGGCTTCTTACGAAGTCCGCCGCAGAGACGATCTGTCTGAAATTGAAGTATCGCAGCGCTATTTCCAGAAACAGTCGTACAACACATCCGCCGGAAAGGATATCCGTCTGTATCAGCTGAACGGATGGCTCGATGGTGTTTATCGCCAGCTCAACAAGCGGTATCAGAAAATTCTGTTCCGCATCCGCAGCGCCTACTTTGCAAATGATCTGCTGACACTTACACTACAGCTTCTGCGCGACGGAATCTGCTATGGCTTTCTGATTTACCGTCTATCCCACGGCACGATGACCGTATCCGGCTTTGTGCTTGCGCTCGGTGCCGTCTCCGGTTTTTCTTCATATTTTAACGAGATCACCGCCGCGCTCTCCAAATCCGTGCTCTGTCTCGAGCAGATCCGCTGGCTGCGGGAATTCTTCGATCTCCCGTTCCCTGCAGGCCACACGCTGCCGTTCCGGCCGGAACTTGCGGAAGAAAAACCGCTGGAAATCTGCTTTTCCCACGTCTCGTTTTCCCATCCGGGCGGCGATAAAAGGATCCTCGATGATGTCAGTTTTACACTCCATGCGGGCGAGCATACGGCACTTGTCGGCATCAACGGCGCCGGAAAATCCACCATTGTCAAGCTGATCTGCGGGCTATATCAGCCAACGGAAGGGAATATCACCATCAACGGCATTCCCCTTGGCAGTCTGAATCCGGCACAGTATTACAAAGCAATCGCGGCGGTCTTTCAGGACCCGTTTGCACTCTCGTTTTCGATTGCAGAAAATGTGAGCTGCTCCCCACTGGAAGAGACCGATCGTAACCGTTGCCGAGAAGCACTCATCCGCGCCGGACTCTGGGAAAAAATTGCAAGTCTGCCGCAGAAAGAAGAAACCTATCTTGGCAAGGATATGGCGGACGACGGCATTACGCTTTCCGGCGGTGAAATGCAAAAACTGATGATGGCGCGGGCACTCTATAAAAATTGCCATCTGCTCCTGCTCGATGAGCCGACGGCTGCGCTCGATGCAATCTCGGAAAATAAAATGTACGAAATCTACAGCACACTGCTGAAAAATAAGACTGCGCTTTTCATCTCGCATCGTCTTGCATCGACACGCTTCTGCGATACGATCCTGTTTCTCGAAAACGGAAAGATCAAAGAATGCGGAACCCACGATGAGCTGATTGCCCTCGGCGGATCGTATGCGCATATGTTTGAGGTGCAGAGCCAGTATTATCAGGAAACGGAGGAAGATATCTGATGAAAATGAAAGAACGGTTTCATGCCATCTGCCGCTTTTTAACTATGGTGAGCCAGGGCAATCACCGCGTGCTGTTCTGGCTTCTCGGAAGCGCTTTTGCAGCTGCAACGCTGCCGTATCTCTCCTTGTTTTTCTCGGCGCGAATTTTGAATTTACTGCTTGCAAAGTCGTACCGCGCCTGTCTGTATACTGTTGTCGTCTTTCTGCTTACGCAGTATGGGCTGGGATTGTTTGAAAAAATCTGCCGTCAGTATCTCGACGGCCAAAAAGAACTCTGTCTTGCACGCACGGAACAGAAAATCACCGCAAAGGCGCTGGAGCTGGAGTTTGAGAAATTCGAAAAACAGAGACGATGGATGCCATCCGGCGCACCAACGTCTCCTCCATGGGATCGGGAAATGTGGGTGACCAGCTCATTGTCATTCATACGCTGATCACTTCCCTGCTCTCGGTTCTCTATGCCCTGTTTTTCCTGCTCCGTCTGTTTCTTCTGTCCGACAGCAGCAGGAATAACTTTTTCACCTCGCCGTTTTCGATGCTTGCACTGCTCCTGCTCTGTGGTGTGCAGCTTGCACTTTCCTCCCGCATCAACCGCAGGAGTACGCAGAAAAAGATAGAGCTGAACCAGGGCAACGACCATTCCAACTCGGTTGCCAATTATCTCGTTAATGTGATGCTTGAAGAACGGCGCGCGGACGATATCCGCATCGGTCATCTCGATCATTTTCTCGACGTACAGTTTGGAAAAGCCATGGAACACTTTCTGCCGATGTACCTCGACTTCGCCCGCTTCTCCGCCATCACAGACGGAAAAAACGCGCTGCTTTCGCTCCTTTCCAATTTCGCTGCGTACCTTGTGATCGGCGCCAGGGCTCTGTACGGCGTTCTCCCCATTGGGGATGTTCTTCTGTATGCCGGTTCCGTGACACGCGCCATGAGTGATCTTCAGACATTTCTCGCAACCGGATCGGAGTTCGACTATATCAATTCCTATCTCTCGACCTATGAGGATTTCATTGCGCAGCCGTCTATGGCCTACGACGGTACACTGCCGATTGAGAAACGCGACGACGGCCAGTACGAATTTGCATTCCACGATGTCTCATTCTCTTATCCCGGTACGAATATTCCGGTACTCGAACATGTGACACTGTCCTTTGCCGTCGGCGAAAAAACCGCCCTCGTTGGCCGTAACGGAGCCGGAAAGACAACACTCATCAAGCTGCTCTGCCGCCTGTATGAGCCAACTTCAGGTTACATCACCCTGAATGGCATTGACATCCGCAAATATAGCTACAAAGAGTACACGCAGGCATTCTCCGTCGTTTTCCAGGATTTCCACCTGTTTTCCCTCCCGCTCGACGAAAACATCGCCGCCGGAACCGAGATTGATGAAGCTGCTTTGCAATCCTCTCTTGCAAAAGTCGGTCTCACCGACCGTGTACAGCAACTCCCGCAGGGCGTCCGCACCCGCCTTTACAACAACAACGGCTCCGGTGTCGACCTTTCCGGCGGCGAGGCCCAGCGCACCGCCATCGCCCGCGCCCTCTACAAGGATGCCCCGTTCGTCATCCTCGACGAGCCGACCGCAGCCCTCGACCCGATCGCTGAGGCCGAAATCTACAAACAGTTCAGCCAGATGACCGCCGGTAAAACGGCTGTCTACATCTCCCACCGCATGAGCAGCTGCAAATTCTGCGACCGCATCATCGTCCTCGACCACGGCCGCATCGCCGAAGACGGAACCCACGACACCCTCCTCGCAAACCACGGCATCTACGCCAATCTTTACGAAACCCAGGCCCAATACTACACCTGAGTCCTCACCCTCCCGTCCCCCACAACGTAAATGGGAGTCAGAAAAACACAACCCCTGGCAGTTCGTGCTAAGAACTTCCAGGGGTTGTGTTTTTCTGGCTCCCCTCCACTTATTTCAGGAATGCAAACGGCTCCTCATCATGAATAAAATGCATCAGATGATAAGAACACATAATTGCTACATTTTCTTCCTTTAAGATTCTCTTTGCCTCCTCGCGGTCAGCAAGGACAACTTCGATCACTTCGCTCTCTTCGAGGTATTTGCGGCTGATCTCGCCCTCGCACCAGCCGTAAACGGCAGAGCATGCTTCATCGGTCAGGCCGATTGTGGTGAAGAACGGTTTCTCGTAGCAGGGATCTACTTTCAACGGGTGAAACGTAAGACCGGTCTCCTCATGCATCTCGCGCACGGCAGCCTCATGGAACTCCTCGCCCGGTTCCACCAGGCCTGCCGGGAATTCGTAGATGTAGTCATCAATGGAAACGCGGTACTGGCGCACCAGGACAATTTTGTCGCGTTTTTCCCCGTACAGACTGTACATCAGCACACCGTCCGGCGTATTTTTCCTTGTTTTAATCTTCATCTGCTCGATGGATTTTGCGCGGGAAGCCACGTAATAGCGGAAGTGATGGTTTACTTTGTTTGTCCCTTCCACCAGGTAAAGATTTACGAACGGATTTTCCGTCTGTTTTGTGATTTTTTCAACATTCGGCATAAGTAACAACCTCTTTCTTTTCTCTTTTACTGGTCAAAATCAGCCTCAAACACGCCCTCCGGGGTGCGCATCGTCAGCACGCCGAGGTTGAATTCATCATCCATCACCGTGATGTGGTACTCGAAAATCACATCATCATCAAATTTCGATAATACCACATAGGAACCGTTCTCTTTTCCCTCGATCTGGTCGCAGATGTCATCGTAAACATCGCTTCCCGAAATCGGCCGCGGATAGCCGGATTCTTTAATTTTCTTTTCAATCATTTCATATAATTCGTTCATGTTCTGCCCTCGTTTTTCTTTTTATCGGTTATGTTTCATTGTACCACGAAAAGACCCGCGGGGACAATCCATTGCGGCGATTCACCGTGAACTTTTTTTATTTTCATACATCTTCTGGTCCGCCTGTTTCATGATGACGGATTCCGAGATTTCCATGTTTTCCCGGACCATTCCGCCGACGGTGCCGTTGATTCTGTTGTACGCCGTCATGATGCCCTCTGCACCGCTCTCCTCAATACATCTGCGGAACGGCTCGAGATACAGCTCATATTTATTCCGCGGGTCAATCGAAGAGTTCTTCCAGCCGCGGCCGACCTCGGTGTTGTTTCCATAGAAGTGTTTCAGGGTTGATGCACAGCGCAGATATTTTGGATCGTCGCCCTGCATTCCCTCGATGTAAGCGCCGGCCATTTTTCCGGTCAGCACAGGGTTCTCGCCGTAGCACTCCTCGTTTCTTCCCCATCTCGGATCACGCTCGAGGTCAACGGTCGGTGCCCAGCGGCTGCGGGAAGGATGTCGTCACGTCCGGCTTTCCTTTACGATCTCAACCGCCTCTTTCACCAGCTCTTCAATGCGGTCGAATTCGTTGTTTTCAATCATCGTATTTTTTACCATCCAGCTTCCGCCGCATGCTGCGATGCGGTCGTATGCCAGGTATTCTCTTACATTCTGCGGGTTGATGCCGCCGGTCGGCATGAATTTCATCATGGTGTACGGTGCTGCGATGGCACGGATGTATTTCAGTCCGCCTGCCGGTTCTGCCGGAAAGAATTTCACCATGGTGAGCCCAAGACCGATTGCCTGCGCCATCTCAGTCGGGGTCACGATGCCCGGGATCACTGGTACTTCGTGTGCCTGGCACCATTTTACTACCTCCGGGTTGAGGCCCGGGCTGACGATAAATTTTGCTCCGGCTTTCACGGCGCGGTCCGCCTGCTCGGTTGTGAGCACAGTTCCGGCTCCCACCAGCATCTCCGGGAATTTTTCGCTCATAATGCGGATGGATTCTTCTGCCGCATCGGTGCGGAAGGTCACCTCGGCGCAGGCAAGTCCGCCCTTGCAGAGAGCTTTGGCAAGCGGCTCTGCTTTTGCTGCATCCTGTAAAACGACAACCGGCACAATGCCGTATGTTCCAAGCTGTTCGAGAATCTGATTCATGATAGCTGTTCCTCCGTTTTGATCTTTATCTGAAATTTATTCTGCATTCTGTTTTTATTTTATTCCCTTGTATCATAACCGGACAAGTTGTTTTTTTCTATTGTGCGAATTGCCGAATACATTGTAAAACTTGCTGTTTTGTGATATGCTGGGAATTGTTGTTATGGTTCAAAAATATCATTTTTTTGCAAGGATGCTTTTATTATGAAAGAAAAACTGCAGACGAAATTTGCCACCCGGCAGTACATGATTTCGGATACGTTTGAGTTATACTATTACAGCACCGACGATGTGCCCGGCGTAAAAGAACATACGCATACGCATTATGAGTTCTATCTCTTTCTCGAAGGGGCGATCTCACTGGAAATCGACGGAGTGCTCTACACACCGACGCCCGGCGATCTTCTTCTGATTCCGCCGGCGTGCCGCATCATCTGGTGATGCACGACCTGTCTGTGCCGTACCGCCGCTTTGTTTTCTGGGTCAGCGCCGCTTTTGCAGAGCAGCTCTGCGCCCGTTCCGCCGACTACGTTTACCTGATGGAATACGCTGCCGAAAATCAGAAATATCTGTTCCCGCTCGATTCCGTCGAGTTCAACACGATCCAGTACCGCACCATCCGCCTGATTGAGGAAATGCGGTCCGATCATTTTGGAAAAGAGACGCAGATTTTTCTCTACGTCAGCGACCTGCTGATGCAGATCAACCGAACGGTGTATGAGCAGCATCACCCGCTCACCCGGAAAGCACAGCTCTCGCTGTATGAACAGCTCTGTTTCTATATTGATGAGCACCTGTCCGAGGATCTGTCGCTCGAACGGCTGGCGGCGGAACTTTTTGTGAGCAAATATCACATTGCACACGTTTTCAAGGATGAAATCGGCATGTCGATCCACCAGTACATTTCCAAAAAGCGGCTGGCAAGGTGCCGTGAAGCGCTGCTCGGCGATGTACCGGTCACAAAGGTGTATCTGCTGTTCGGATTTCACGACTATTCGAGTTTTTACCGCGCGTTTAAAAAAGAGTACGGGATCTCGCCGAAGGATTTTAAAGAACTGCATACCGTTACCAGCGATTAACACGGTCGTTCCAAATGCACTGTTCACTTTGTACTTTTCAGGAGGATTTTTAATATGTTTCAGATGTGGGGAAAATTAGTGGAAAACAATCATATTCTTCAGGATCTTACCGTCTGCATCGACGATGAGGATACCAGAACGCACAAGGTCTTCCGTGCGCTCGATGAAATCTGTGATGCCTGGAATCTGGCTAAGCCGATCTGGCTCGATACGAATATTTCGGAGTTTAAACGGAGATCGAAAACGCGGTTCACACAGGATAATTTTATTGAATCGCTGGAGTTTGATTATCTGGAAATTCAGATTACAGAGGAATAATGTTCTCTCGTTTTTGCAGCGAATAAAGCAAATGCAAAAGCCGGGCATCCGGCGGAACTTGGGAGCGGCTGTTCTTGCAGTCCCCTCTGCGGTTCCGTCGGATGTCCGGCTCTTTTTATGTATTTTGTCCCTGGATTTGTATCCCTTTTATACCACGCGGTTTTCCATGCCGCCTTCCAGGTACGAAGCAATATTTTTCTGCACCAGCCCGATCAGGCGCGTGCGGGCTTCCTTCGATGCCCAGGCGATGTGCGGCGTGATGTACAGGCGGTCGTCGTCCGCCATTTTCAGTAACGGACTGTCACTGCGGATCGGCTCGCTGGAAAGTACATCGAGCGCTGCTCCGGCGATCAGGCCCTCGCGCAGGGCACAGCAGAGGTCACGCTCATTCACGATCGAGCCGCGGCCGACGTTGATCAGAATTGCGTTCCGCTTCATGTTGGCAAACGTTTCGATATTCATCAGGTTCTCGGTCGCCTCATTTAACGGGGCGTGGATGGAAACCACATCAGAATCCTTCAGCAGACGATAGAGATCGACCCGCTCGTAGTCCGGATCGTCGTGTGTACCGGAGGTGGAGTAATAGATCACACGGCAGCCGAATGCCTGTGCAATCGAAGCCACTTTTCTGCCGATCGCGCCAAGGCCGATGATGCCCCACGTCTTGCCCTCCAGCTCGGTGAACGGTCTGTCCATGCAGGTGAAAAGACTGCTGGCGGCGTAGCTGCCGTTTTTTACGTAATCATCGTAATAACGGAGTTTTTCTGCCAGATAGAAGTACATCGCAAAGGTGTGCTGGGCCACGCTGACGGTGGAATAGCCGGCGACGTTCGTCACGGCGATGTTGTGGCGCTTCACATAATCGAGATCGATGTTGTTGATGCCGGTTGCGGTGACGCAGATCAGTTTCAGGTTCTCCGCGCCGGACAGGGTGCGGCTGCACATGCGCACCTTGTTGCAGATGACGATATCCGCCTCCCGCACACGCTCCGGGCATTCCTCCTCCGTTGTTTTTTCATATACTGTCACTTCTCCAAAACGGGAAAAGCCGGACAGATCCATGTCCTTTCCCAGTGACTCTGCCTCAAGAATTACAAGTCTCATGTTGGTTCCTCCTTTTGCAGATGATGATTCTGCTTTATCCGGGAAAGCAGTGCCGCCTGTCTGTTTTGAAAAACGGCACTGCCTGAAATATTTTTATCTTAGATACCTGCGGACTGCCGATTCGGAAATATGGTCATGTCGATATGACATGCTCCCCGGCCTGATCCCCTGGTATTTACACGTATTCGCTGATAATCTCCCTCATCAGCTTCTCTTCCTCTGGCGTCAGCATTCCGGCAAACCTGCTCTCGGCCGCGGCGGTCTGGCGGATGCCCTCCCTGACTTTCGAAATCCTCGCTTCTTTTTCCGGATCTGCGAACAGTTCATTCCTCTCTTTGGCGGACTCGCTTCCCGCAGTCTGCGCTTTTGCTTTCGCCGCTCCGGTTCCTGCCTGTGCCATGGTTTCCGCCTGCACCGGCTGCCGTTCGGTCTGCTGTACGGTTTCCAGCACCGCACTCTGTTTCGTCGCTGCAAACTCATTTTCCAGATAGTCTGTCCAGCCGTTCAGCAGAATTTCCTCTTTTCCGCCGAAATCCAGACAGAGCCGGAAAAAGACAAGGCATCCGGCGAGCGCGGTGCCCGTTCCGAGGTAGCGCATCAGCTCCGCCTCTCCATAACGGTATCGGTAGATCGCCCACAGCGAAAGAATCGACAGCGCCAGAACCGTGAGGATCATATTCTGGCTTCCGCGCAGAAGCGTCGGGACTGCCATTCCCGCTGACCTGCCCTGTGCAATCTGGCTGCGCATAAACGCCCCGGCATTCGAAAAGGGATGCGCTTTTCTCTGACACGTTTCCAGCACCGACCTGGTCCATTTCGACTTTGGTTCCTTCAGCCTTCCGAGATCGCGGATGGCCCGGGTGTAGAAACGGTTATTCCAGAACAGGCACCACACACCGGCGATTCCTGCTGCTATCATTGCGTATAAGAACACATTTTGTTTCACACAAAACTCCAGCATTCTTATTCCCCCTGATGATTTTTGAATTTGCCTGTCATGATCATATGCCGGTGCTTCCGTTGCGGTGCATCGGCGGATGCCGCGGCAGAATTTGCGCGCACAGGATTCTTCCGCTGGCATATCGGCAGTGGAGACGTGTTACAGTTCACAGGTACCTGGGAACTGTAACATTCGCAGCCCTCATTGAAAATTTTGCTTCGCAAAAGGAGGGCTGCTCACACCTGAATCACTTTCTTACGCAGCAAAACAGCAAGTGTTTTACTGCTGAGCAATCCGTAGTGAGCATCTTCTTGTTCCGATGTGCCACAGTATAGCACTGCCGGAAAAATTTGGAAACAAAAAACGTTCGTCAAATTCTTTGTGATTCTGTGCTTTTTCGCGTGAATTTTTATTTTTCGTTCCTTCAGGGGACTGCTTTCGTGCCGGTTCGCGTGGTTTCGCTGGTTTTCGCCTGTCCGTTTGTCGATTTTTTCTTCTTGCTTTTTTTAGATTACAGGCGTTTTACCATTTCCTGCAGCAGGTTGACACAGTGGCGGGCTGCCTCGCTCTCAAAGGTCGGGTAGTCCATTGTTGCGCTGTCGTCTGCTTTATCGGAGATGGCGCGGAGTACGACGTATGGAATCTTGTTCAGATAAGCGCCCTGCGCAATCGCAGCGCCCTCCATCTCGGCGCAGGAACCGTTGAATTCCTCGATCAGACGGTTTTTCACTTCTTTGCTGGAAATAAACTGGTCACCGCTGACCACGCGTCCGCGGAATACCTGGATTTCCGGATTGACTTCCTTGCAGACTTCCTCTGCCACCTCTGCGAGGTGCTCGTCTGCCTGGAAGCTTAAAACACCCATCTGCGGAATCTCGCCGAGCGGGTATCCGAAGATGCGCACATCCATGTCATGCTGAACAGCATCGGTCGAGATGACGATATCGCCGATGTTGATTTCATTCCGCAGGGAGCCTGCAATTCCGGTGTTGATGACACAGTCCACGCCGTAATCATCCACAAGAATCTGCGTGCAGATACCGGCGTTTACTTTACCGATTCCGCTGCGCACAACAACCACTTCTTTTCCGTTCAGGTAACCGTGGTTGAACTCCATGGATGCCTTCGTGCGGATTGTAACATCCGTCATCATTTCCTTTAAGCTTGCAACTTCAACTTCCATTGCACCGATAATTCCGATTAACTTCATGTTTATGATATCCTCCAATAACTTTACATGTACTCTCCGATTCTTTCTGTTCTTGCTTTTATGAAATCATTTTTGTCAGCGGTCAGCCGCTAAAGTAAGAACGGAAAACTCCGGGAATCCATTTTCTTTTCCTTCTGGTTTCTTTGTAATTCCTGTTACAGTATACAATAAATTTTGGATCTGTGGTATCTTTTTTCTTTGCTGTTTTCGTAATCTATGATATAATAGCAGGAACCGAAGAATTATCGTGGCTGAAGTTCACGATAATGTTCTAATTTTTTATTCACAAAGGAGGATCTTATCGATGGAATATACAACAAAAGGTACCTGTTCCAGAAAAATTCTGTTTGAGGTAGAAGACGGTAAAGTACACAACGTACAGTTCGTAGGCGGATGCAACGGAAACACACAGGGTGTTGCAAGACTCGTTGAGGGCATGGACGTAAACGAAGCCATCTCCCGCATGAAAGGCATCGACTGCAACGGACGCGGAACATCATGTCCAGACCAGCTTGCAAAAGCACTGGAACAGGCAATTCAGAAATAACTCTTTTTAACGCTTGCTCTTTTTTATAATAAATCCCCGGGAATGCTCACCCGGGGATTTTGTAATTTATGCACTTCTGTTTTTTCTTTTCTGATGCAGCACAGCCTTCCTGCCGCCTGCTTTCTGCCGCTCTTTCTTCTATATATAATAGCGCGGTCTTTCTTCCTTCCGGTCGCTGAAACAGTTTTATCTGTCCCATTTGTCGCAGAGACTGTTGATCTGGTCAGCAAATTTGGAAAGATCCTTGTTGGCGCCGCCTTTGTTTCTTGTAATAACCGTAAGCAGCCGCTGACCAGCCGCAACGAGGCGGTCGAAGACGGCATTTCCGCTGCTTCTCGTGCGCAGTGTTCCAGCGTTTGCCGTTGTTTCCTTCTGGATCGGAATGCCAACGGTTTTTTCGATGAATTCATTTTCTTTCAGGTCAAATACCGTGCCGGAGAACGGAGCCATCGCCGGGTAGCGGAATTCGTCCCACAGTTTTTCTGCAAAAATTTCCGTCACTTTATCTTCGCCGTGCGTTACGAAAACGCGGTCCGGTTTTGCCTGCAGACTGCCCGCCCATTTGAGCAGTCCTTCCTGATCTGCGTGGCCGCTCATGCCCGGAAACTGGATGATGTGCGCGTTCACATGAACCTCTTCCTGGAACAGTTTCACCTCCTTCGCGCCTCCGATCAGCGCCCGTCCCAGTGTACCGACGGCCTGATAGCCGACGAAGAGAACCGTGCTCTCCTGCCGCCAGAGGTTGTGCTTCAGATGATGCTTGATTCGTCCTGCATCGCACATGCCGCTCGCGGAGATGATGACCTTCGGGGTTTCGTTGAAGTTGTGGCTTTCGACTCATCGGATGTAATCGAGAGCTTTAAGCCCGGAAACAGAATCGGATTAATGCCCTGCGCAAGGAGCGCAGCTGCATCGGAATCGTAGCACTCTTTCTGATGATCGCGGAAAA